>OIFT01000182.1_pt1 | contig 10756 bp, 7 predicted proteins | sample 1582161 | NCBI WGS metagenome assembly OIFT01 (sample SAMN07501037, study PRJEB24779) | human gut metagenome | isolation source: stool | host: human infant | place: USA: Pittsburgh, PA | reverse complement strand
TAGCAGTTTTTACGGAAAGAAAGATATAAATTCTTAACGCAAATTACATAATTCCTGGAGGTTATATCATTAATTTTTCGGCTCCACGTGACGAACAATATTATTCTTTTGGTACATATTAATATTGAGAGGAGATAAGGGGTTATGGTTGATTTTTTGCTTAATGGGAAGGTATGTAGTATAGAAGAGAAAGAGTCTTTAATAAAGGTTTTGAGAGATAAAGAAAATTTAATATCAGTAAAAAATGGTTGTGGAGAAGGAGCCTGTGGGGCTTGTATGGTTTTAGTTGATGGAAAGGCTACTAGAGCTTGTTTATTGAAGGGTGAAAAAGTTAAAGATAAGAAAGTTATTACAGTTGAAGGATTAGATGAGAATTATAAAAAAGCTTTTGCTTATTCATTTACAAAGGTTGGAGCTGTTCAATGTGGCTTTTGCATACCAGGAATGGTTATAAGTGCTACTGGATTATTTAATAAGACATTAACACCAACTTTAGATGAAGTAAAAAAGGCTCTTATGGGAAATATATGTAGATGTACAGGGTATAAAAAAATTGAAGAAGCTGTATTATTAGCTGCTGATATTATAAGAGAGAATAAAGAAGTTCCATTAGTAAAATGTAAAGGATTAGTTGGAGATCCGTTGGGAAGGGTTGATGCAGAAGATAAAGTATTAGCATTAGATGGATATTGTGATGATTTTAAGGTTGAAGGAATGCTATATGGAGTAGCACTTAGACCGGAATTCCCTAGAATATTAATAAAGGATATTGACTATTCAGAGGCATTAAAGTTAGATGGAGTAGTTAAGGTTGTTACTGCTGATGATGTACCAGGAAATAGATTTTGTGGGCATTTAAAAAAAGATTGGCCAGCTTTAATCGCAATAGGAGAGGAAACTAGATATGTAGGAGATACTATTGCTTTAGTAGTAGCAGAAGATGAAGAGATAGCAAGAAAGGCAGTTAATTTAATTAAGGTAGATTATGATAAATTAACGCCTATGACTTCACCAGAAGATTCTCTTAAAGATGGAGCGCCAGAACTTCATAATGGAGGAAATATATTGACAAGAGAAGTTTTGAAAAGAGGTAATGCTGATGAAGCTATTAAAAACTCTAAGTATGTTATAACAAATACGTATTCTGTTCCATTTACTGAGCATGCTTTTTTAGAGCCAGAAAGTGCATTAGCAGTTCCTACAAATGAAGGACTTATAGTTTATACTGGAAGTCAATCTGTTTATGATGATTTACATGAAATTACATCATTATTAGGTGTTGGAGAAGGTGAAGTTAGAGTAATATCTAAGTATGTTGGTGGTGGATTTGGTGGTAAAGAAGATATGAGCTGTCAACATCATACTGCATTACTTGCTTTTTTAACTGGAAGACCTGTGAAAATGACTTTAAAAAGGTCAGAAAGTATAAAAGTTCATCCCAAAAGACATGCAATGAAAATGGAGTTTACAACTGCCTGTGATGAAAATGGAAAATTAACAGCAATGAAAGCTAAAATTATTGCAGATACAGGAGCTTATGCATCTTTAGGTGGACCAGTATTACAAAGAGCATGTACTCATGCTGCAGGTCCTTATAATTATCAGAATTCTGAAGTTGAAGGTATAGCAGTTTATACAAATAATCCACCAGGAGGAGCATTTAGAGGGTTTGGGGTAACACAATCAGCATTTGCAACTGAAGCTAATATAAATAAATTAGCAGAACTTGTTGGAATATCTCCATGGGAGATACGTTTTAGAAATGCAATTGAACCAGGACAAGAGTTACCTAATGGACAAATTGCAGATGCAGGTACAGCTTTAAAAGAGACTTTATTAGCTGTTAAGGACGAATATGAAAAAAATGAATTTGTAGGAATAGCATGTGCATTTAAAAATGCTGGTATAGGGGTAGGACTTCCTGATATAGGTAGAACTATTCTAGAGGTTAAAGATGAAACTATTATTATAAGAACTTCAGCAGCATGTATGGGACAAGGTGTAGGAACTACTATGACACAAATAGTATGTGAAACTTTAGATTTAGATTCAAGTAAGGTTAAATGGATGAAACCATATACTAAGTTAACACCAGATGCAGGAACATCAACTGCATCAAGACAAACAGTATTTACTGGAGAAGCTACAAGAGTTGCAGCTTTAAAATTAAAGGAAGCACTTAAAACAAAAACACTTTTTGAGCTTAATGGTAAGGAATTTTATGGAGAGTTTTATGGAAAAACTGATAAAATGGGAAGTGATAAAAAAAATCCAGTAAGTCACGTTGCTTATGGATTTGCAACTCAAGTTGTTATTTTAAATAAAGATGGAAAAGTTGAAAAAGTTATTGCTGCACATGATGTTGGAAAAGCAATTAATCCTATAAATGTTGAAGGACAAATTGAAGGTGGAGTTGTTATGGGATTAGGATATGCACTAACTGAAGATTATCCATTGAAAGAGTCAATTCCTACTGCTAAATTTGGAACATTAGGATTGTTTAGAGTAACTATGGTTCCAGAAATAGAAAGTATTATAGTTGAAAAAAATAATGCAGAGTTAGCATATGGAGCTAAGGGGGTTGGTGAAATAACTTGTATACCAACAGCACCAGCAGTTCAAGGAGCATACTACAAATTAGATGGAGTTTTTAGAACTAATTTACCTTTAGAAAATACTTTTTATAAAAAAGCAAAAAAATAGATTTTAATATAAAATCACCATTAGTATATAATTGTATAATAGTGGTGATTTTTTAATATACATTAATTAAGAATACATATAGTAATAAAGTAAAAGGAGATGAGAAAGTGCAGCAATTAAATTTAGTGGTAGTATTCATAGAGGGATTATTATCGTTCTTTTCACCATGTATATTACCAATTTTACCAGTTTATCTAAGTATATTATCAAATAGTAATGTAGATGTATTAAAGAATGGAGAGGATAAATTCATAAAAACAGCATTGTTTAAAAATACGATATTATTTGTTTTGGGAATTTCAACTACATTTTTTATATTAGGTTCATCTGTAAATATATTAAGTTCATTTTTTAGTGAAAATAAAGATTATATAATGCTTATAGGTGGAATAATAATAGTATTTATGGGATTATTTTATGTAGATATAATTAAATCAAGCTTATTAAGTAGAGAAAAAAGAATGAATATAAAAGTAAAAGAAATGAATTCTTTATCTGCATTCGTATTAGGTTTTACTTTTAGCTTTGGATGGACACCATGTATTGGGCCAATACTTGCATCAGTTCTTATTATGGCTTCAGGTTCAAGTAGTGGGATGGTAGCTAATTTATTAATAATTGTATATACAATAGGATTTATTTTGCCTTTTATAATAGTAGCTGGATTTTATAGTAAGTTATTTAAAAGTATTGATAAAATGAAAAACTATATGGGAGTAATAAAAAAGATATGTGGAATTATTCTTATAATAAGTGGATTACTTATGTTTTTTTATGGTTTTACAAATATTAACAAAAACAAACAATATAATAATATAGAAAAAGATGAAATTATAGATAAAGAAAATAATGAAAATGATGAGAAAATAGCAGTAGATTTTACATTAAAGGATCAGTATGGAAATGAACATACATTAAGTGAATATAGAGGTAAAACTATATTTCTAAATTTTTGGGCAACTTGGTGTCCACCTTGTAAAGGAGAGATGCCTGAGATTGAAGAGATATATAATGAATATGGGAAAAACAAAGAGGATATTATAATATTAGGGGTTGCAGCTCCAAACTTAGGAAGAGAAGGTTCAGTAGAGGAAATAGCTAATTTTTTATCGGAAAATAATTATACATTTCCTGTAGTTATGGATTTTGGTGGAGAATTAGTTTATAAATATGATATATCAGGATTTCCAACTACTTTTATAATTAATGAAGATGGAGAAATAATTCATAAGGTTGTTGGAGCTATGGATAAAGAAACTATGAAAAAAATGATAGAAAGTAAAAAATAAATCTAAAATAGTACTAATAAATAAGCTACTCAAAATAATGGGTAGCTTATTTATATTTTTACTTAGATATTTGTATATAATATATAGTATATAAATTATTAAGAATAAAGAGGTACATATGAAAAAAACATTATATGATTATAAAGAAGTAATCAAGGAGTTACCATTAAAAAATAAATATACAAGAGATGAGTTATTAATAGATAAATTCTTGTTTGATAAAGAAAATAATATAGAAATATATTATGCTCCACATAATGAATATTTAAATCCTAAGGCAAAGGTATTTATTATTGGAATAACCCCAGGGTTTCAACAAATGAGTACTGCTATAGCAACAGCAAGAAAAGAATTAGAAGTAAGTGATAATATTGAAGAAATACAATATAAATGTAAGGTTGCAGCTAGATTTAGTGGAAGTTTAAGAAAAAATATTATTTCTATGTTAGATGGAATAGAACTTAATAATATATTTAATTTACAAAGCTGTAGTCAATTATTTGATGAAGATGATTATTTATTACATACAATATCTTTAATACCATATCCCGTTTTTGTTAAGGGAGAAAATTATACTGGACATACACCTAAGTTAATTAAAAGCCAATTCTTAATGAAATATATTTATGATAATTTTATAAATGAGTTAAAAAAGCTAGAGAAATCAGAAGAAATATTATTAATACCTTTAGGAAAGGCTGTTGAAGAGGTTTTAATAAAATTGAAAGAAGATGGAGTTATAAAAGAAGATCAAATTCTTATGGGATTTCCACATCCTTCAGGAGCTAATGTTAATAGAGTAACTCAATTTGAAAATAACAAGGATAATATGATTAAATTTATTAAGAATCATTTTAAATATTTATAGGAGGAGATAAAAATGAGTAATTTAAAGAAAGCTATTTTTGCAGGTGGATGCTTTTGGTGTATGGTAAAACCTTTTGATTCATATGATGGAGTGAAAAGTGTGGTAGTAGGTTATACAGGTGGAGATGTAGCAAATCCTACATATGAGCAAGTATGTAGAACAGAAACAGGACACTATGAAGCAGTAGAAATTACATATGATGAAAATATTTTAAAGTACTTAGAATTAGTAGAAGCATTCTTTATGAGTATTGATCCAACTGATGAAGGTGGACAGTTTAATGATAGAGGAAGAAGTTATGAAACAGCAGTATTTTATAGGGATGATGAACAAAGGAAAATAGCAGAAGAATATAAGTTAAAATTAAATGAAAGTGGTATATTTAATAAACCTATAGCTGTAAAGATATTAAAAGCAGAAGAGTTTTATCCTGCGGAAGAATATCACCAAGATTATTATAAGAAAAATCCATTTAGATATAAGGCTTATTATGTTGGTTCTGGTAGAAAAAAGTTTATAGAAGAATCATGGAAATTATCAGATGAAAAGAAAAAGGAACTTAAAGAAAGATTAACACCTCTTCAGTATAAAGTTACTCAAGAGAGTGGAACTGAACCTCCATTTAATAATGAGTATGATGAACATTTTGAAGAGGGTATATATGTAGATATAGTTACTGGAAAACCATTATTCTCATCAAAAGATAAATTTAATTCAGGATGTGGATGGCCAGCATTTTCTAAGCCCATTAATAAAGGATATGTAAAAGAAATAGAAGACTTTAGTCATGGAATGTTTAGAACTGAAGTTAGAAGTAAATTAGGAAATTCACATTTAGGTCATGTATTTACTGATGGACCTAGTGAATTAGGGGGATTGAGATATTGTATAAACTCAGCAGCATTAAAATTTATACCTAAAGATAAAATGAAAGAATTAGGATATGAGGATTACTTAACGAAGATATGAATTCTATTGTTCGTCACGTGGAGCCGAAAAATTAATGATATAATCTCCAGGAATTGTGTAATTTGCGTTAAGAATTTATATTGTTTTTTCCATAAAAAAAGCTAAAGCTTCGAAAGTCACTTCGTTCCCTCAGCTTCTTAACGCTCTTTTTCCTCCAAAAACAATTAAATTCTAAAACTTAATTACAATATTCCTTCCGTTAATATCATTAATATTTTCTCTTCCACTTGATGAACTGCAATGCCAACTTAAAGTTAATGTTTTCTGCTGCAAATTTTTCTGATATGCTAGTTAATTTTATATTTATAATTTTAGCTATAAAAAATATATATTTAAAAATTAACAATTTGGTATAAAATATAGCAGAAGTCGTTAACTTTTTAGGGGGATGACACGGAAAATTGTATCTTTCAGCTTTAAAGCCGTGATAGAGAAAAAATGATTATATTATCGGAAGGAAGATTATATAATGAACTTTAGAATTTAATTATTATTGAAATAAAATCTACGTTAAGAAGCTGAGGCGACGGTTAGGAGCTTCGAAGCTTTAGTAGATTTTATGGAAATAATAATATAAATTCTTAGTGAAATTATATTCCTTTCTGGAGATTATATAATCATTTTTTCGTCATCACGGCAATTCAAGCTCTAACGAACAATTTAGTTATTTAGACGTTATTTTTTACGTGGATTATTTGGCCATTTTTAATGTAAGCTCTAGGAACTCTCTTTTTTAATAGACAAAGAACTTCATAATTTATACTATTCATACATTTAGCAAGATCATCAGCGTTAAATTTAATATCATTACTTTCACCTAATAATATAACTTCGTCTCCAGTATTAACATCATCTATGTCAGTAACATCAATCATAAATTGATCCATGCAAATGTTACCTACTATAGGAGCAAGTTTACCATTAACAATAACTCTAGCTTCATGTTTTAAGGTTCTAATATATCCATCTGCATATCCAATAGGAATAGTTGCGATTTTACTTTTCCTAGATGTTTTAAAAGTTCTATTGTAACTTATATACATACCACTTTCTAATTCTTTAACATGAGCAATTTTAGCCTTCAAAGTTAAAGCAGGTTTAATTGATAAATTTTCTTTTTGAACTTCATTTGAAGGATAATACCCATAAAGAATAATTCCAGCTCTAACAGAATCTAAATAAGTATTAGGCATATCTATTATTGCAGCACTATTACAAGCATGTTTTAAAGGTATATTAATTCCTTCATTTTCTAACTTGTTAATAAAATCATAAATTTGATTAAATTGATATTGAGTATATTCTTTATCTTTCTCGTCAGAGCTAGAGAAGTGAGTAAATATTCCAACAACATCTAATCCATCTAAAGCACAAATTTCACAAATAGCATTAAAACTTTCATTGTTAGGAAGGAAGCCAATTCTACCCATACCAGTATCTAAGGCTATGTGAATTTTTGCTTTTTTATTAAGGCTTATTGCTAAAGAAGATAATTCCTTTGCATAATCTAAATCATAAATTGTTTGCTCTATATCATAATTAATTAAATCTTCACCTAAATATAAAGGTGTATACCCAAGTATCATTATAGGAGCTGTAATATTGTTATTTCTAAGTTCAATTGCTTCAGTAAGCATTGCAACAGCTAGTCTTGAAGCACCATTTTCTAAAAGGCAAGGAGCTACATCTAAAGCACCGTGACCATATGCATCAGCTTTTACAACAGCCATAACTTCTTTATTACCAGCTAATTTTTTTATATTTCTCATATTATTTGCAAGTATATCTAAATCTATTTCAGCCCAGACGGGTCTCATTATCTTTTCCATAATTACACCTCAAGTTTATTTGTATCTTACTATCATTGTAATAAAAATATTAAAAAATGATAAGTACCACTAATAATATAAATTTTAACAGTAGTGGTACTATAATATTTCAATATGTATTTTGCTAGTATTGTATTAGTTTTTAGATTGAATTAAATAAATAGTAGTATATAATAAAATCATAAATTATAAATAAAGTAAAAGGATGAATCTTATGACAACAAAATATAAAAAGCCAGAATTATTAGCTCCAGCAGGGAGTTTAGAAAAATTAAAAATTGCTTTTCAATATGGAGCTGATGCAGTTTATTTTGGTGGAGAAGCATTTTCATTAAGAGCAGCAGCACAAAACTTTTCATTTGAAGAGATAAAGGAAGGTGCTGAATTAGCTCATAGTTTAGGAAAAAAGATATATTGTACAGTAAATGTAATGCCAAGGAATGAAGGAATAGAAAAGTTACCAGAATTCTTAAAAAGTCTTGAAGAAGCTAAAGTTGATGCAGTTTTAGTATCAGATCTTGGAGTTTTTAGAACTGTTCAAAAGCATACTAATTTACCAATACATATTAGTACACAAGCTAATACAGTAAATTATGAAGGCTGTAATATGTGGCACGATTTAGGTGCAGAACGTGTGGTTTTAGCAAGAGAATGCTCATTAAAGGAAATAAAAGAAATTAGAGAGCATATACCAGAAGAGCTAGAATTAGAAGTTTTTGTTCATGGAGCTATGTGTATGTCATACTCAGGAAGATGTTTACTTTCAAGTTATATGACAGGAAGAGATTCTAATAGAGGAGCTTGTGCGCAAAGTTGTAGATGGAAGTATTCATTAGTAGAAGAAAAAAGACCTAATCAATATTTCCCTATTGAAGAAGACCAACATGGTACATATATAATGAATTCAAAAGATTTATGCATGATAGAGCATTTACCAGAGCTTTTAGAAGCTGGAATTTCATCTTTAAAAATTGAAGGTAGAAATAAGAGTGAATATTATGTTGCTATAGTTGTTAATGCTTATAGAAAAGCAATAGATTTATATTATGAAGATCCAGAAAATTATAAATTACCTAAAGTTTTAAGAGACGAAATGTATAAAGTTAGTCATAGAGAATATAATACTGGATTTTTCTTTAATGAACCTAAAAATGATGCAATAATTTACCATACCAATGATCATGTTAGAGAATATGATGTAGTTGCTATAGTTCATGAGTATGATGAAGAAAGTCAAATTGCATTATGCAAGCAAAGAAATAAATTTGTAAAAGGAGATAGAGTGGAAATACTAACTCCAGGCGAATTTGGTGAAAGTTTTATTGTTGAAGAACTTTATAATGAAGAAGGTGAAGCTATAGAAGGGTGCCCACATCCAGGAATGATGTGTAAGGTTAAGGTTCCATTTAAAGTAGGTAAAAATTCATTTTTAAGAAAAGAATTAATTAAATAGAGTTGTTGTAAAAAATATTAACATAAAAACCCACTTTGAATATTATGTAGTATAGATAATATGAGGTGGGTTTTATGATTACAAATGATAAATTTTTAGAAAAAGTTGATAGTTTAAATAATAAGCTTTTAAAATTAATACTCTCAATATATTCTATTAATAATTCTTATGGAGATGAAAATTTAAAAAAATCAATATTAGAATTAAAAAATAATATAGATTCAAGTAAAGATATAGAAAATGTATTATATGATTCAATAAATCAAGCCGGTTTTGATTATGATAATGATCAGGGAATTTTTTATTCAAGAATTGATGCATGGCAGTATGATTACGGTTATTGTAGGGTTTATGATGAATTTTCTGCACCATTAAGTATGATATTTGATTGTGAACCTATTTATTTTAACTACAATAATAAGAGGTGGCTTATTGAATTTTGGAAAGGACAGTATGGAATTTGTACAGGGGTTGAAGTTGGGGTATATGCTTCTGAAAGAACTATGTATAATGAAATAATTGATAGTGAAAATTTATTTTATGATAAAATAAACTTCGAAGAGTTTCTAGATATTTCGATTGTTGCTAGAAAAAATGGAGAAGCTATTTTTGAAAGAAAAGATAAACATTGGTGGGTAACAGGCTTTATTCTTGGAGAATTTTCTGAGCCAAATGAGTTATCAGTAGATATAAATATAACCCTAATAAATGAAGAAATGAGAGATGCATTTATACAAGGTTTAAATTATGCTGGATATAGCAATGAAGAAATTAAAATAAAAGATAATAGTGTAGAGATATTATTTGGTAAACCAAAAACAGAGCAGCCATATACTAATATCAAACTTTTAAACTATATGATGCAAAGAAAAAATGAGTATTTATGCAATGTTTATAATGATATAACAAAACAATATGAAACTTATGATGAAAAAATTGATACTATAAAGGAACAATCACCATTACTATATAGACAAATTATGAATATTGGTAGATGGAAATGTATAATTGATTTATACAATGTATATAAATTAAATAGAGATAGTTAATAAAAAGACGGAAATTAATTTCTGTCTTTTTATAATTTTAGGGGAAGTTCATATAATATAAATAATTAGGGGGAGGCTATAAATTAATCACTATTTAAAGTTTTTGAAGAAGCTTATGAAATATATTTTAATAATGAATCAAAAATTATCTTAATTAGTAGTTGTTATAGGGGAATAGGAGATTGAGGTGACACATTTTTAAAAAATCAAAATATTTATTTTAGTGTATTGATGAATTGTTATGAGAATGGATTTATGGAAAGGTTAATTCTTGATTATTATTAAAACTTATCCTAGTGTATCAATATTAGAATAATTAAGAAAAAGATAGAAAAGGTAAGAAAAATGAATATAAATATAAATAAATAAGAATATATATGAATTAAGTATAATAAATAGGTGATAAGATATGTTTCGTTACCGATGAGAAAGTAAGTATCAATGAAAATCTTTGGTTTTAGTTTCTAAGTTGATTGAGTGTAAAAACTTTTAAAAAAGTTGTTGACAGCAATCGACAGGAGTGATAAGATAAGGAAGTCGCTTCGGTGCGACAGAGTAAATGGTCTTTGAAAATTGAACAGAATATAGTTAAAGTA
>OIFT01000177.1_pt1 | contig 11244 bp, 6 predicted proteins | sample 1582161 | NCBI WGS metagenome assembly OIFT01 (sample SAMN07501037, study PRJEB24779) | human gut metagenome | isolation source: stool | host: human infant | place: USA: Pittsburgh, PA | reverse complement strand
CTCAATTCAATGGTTTTGACTTTTTCTTTTGACCTTGATTTTAATTTTTGAAAAAAATAAAAAAAGGCGAAGCCTATATTAATTTATCATATATATTTTAATCTTTTCTTCTTTTGCGTCAAAAAAAAGTGAGTGTTTTCAAGGGGTTAAAGAATAATATGTGGAGAAAAAACTGTTTATATATGGAGAAAAAACTGTTTATATATGGAGAAAAAACTGTTTATATATGGAGAATGTCTATTACTTTCTCCATGTATTATGGTATAATAAAAGCATGAAGAAACACTTTTCGTCGAGAGAATCTTCATGCGTATCTAAAAACACTCAAAGGAGCGTATTTCTATGTCTAGTATACCAAAAAATGAACAAAATCAGAAGCAGGTGCAAATCTTGAACGAATTATCAAAACGAAAAGTAGTGGAGCATAATTCTTTAATTACCAGCATTGCCAAAATGGATAAAACCCCACTCAAAATGTTTGAGTTAGCCGTATCGTGCATTGATACCGAAGAACCGCCTAAAGATCATACAGTCTATCTCTCAAAAGAAGAACTTTTTGCGTTTTTTAAAGTTTCTGATAATGACAAACATAGTCGTTTCAAGCAGGCAGTTGAGAATATGCAGAAACAAGCTTTTTTCAAAATTAAAGAAAAAAAAGAACATGGGTTTGAGTTTGAAAATATCGTCCCTATTCCCTATGTAAAGTGGACCGATTATCATGATGAAGTTACTATTCGATTTAGTCCTGAAATCATGCCTTATCTAATCAATCTTAAAAAGAATTTCACACAACATGCCTTGTCCGATATTTCAGAACTCAATAGTAAACATTCTATCATCTTGTATCGTTGGTTATCCATGAATTATAACCAATACGAGCATTACAGCAATAAGGGTGGACGGAGAGAAGAACAAGTGGAAGCCTACCGCAATCCTTCAATTTCAATCCGAGAATTACGAGAAATGACGGATATAGTCAATGAATATAAACTTTTTGCAGATTTAGAAAAATGGATATTAAAAAAACCTTTGGAAGAAATCAATGATCATACTTCTTTTACCGTGACGTATGACAAAGTCAAAAAGGGGCGCTCGATTGATTCTATCGTCTTTCATATTACGAAAAAACGTCGAGCAGACGATAACAGCTACAAGTTGGAAGATAAAGTCTACCAAGAAGATAAAGCACGTAAAGCAGAAACCGAAGACATGCTGACGGTACAAGCCCTAAAAAGTCCGTATACCAAGTTGCTTATGGAACATTTCTTATTGTCTTATCTAGACTTGACGGATACTAAAATTCTTTCAGGCTTACAAGCACACGTGTACCCTCTCTATGACGAACTTAAAGACTTACGAGGGCTTAATGGGGTCAAAGACCACTTGTCTTATGTGAGAGCCAAGCGAGAAGACTACTCAAAGAAAAATATCACTAAGTATCTCAAAAAAGCAATCGAGCAATACCTACCCACGGTTAAAAGGCAGGACTTATGATGAGTGAAAAGTTAAAGACAATCAAAGAGCTTGCGGATGAAATAGGAGTTTCAAAGCAAGCTGTATGGCAAAAAATAAAAAAAGAATCGTCAATAGATTTACGTCAATTTACGTCAAAAAAAGGAAATACCGTTTACGTTGACGTTGATGGTCAAAAAGTTATTAAGAATGCTTTTTTTAACAAAACGTCAACTAAAAAACGTCAACAAAAAGTTTTTGTTGACGACAACGTGAATAATTCGGTTGATGGCAATCCAGAGGGGAATGAAGAGATTTTATTTTTAAGGAATCTAGTGTCCGAACTCCAATCAGAAAAAAAAGACCTTCATAAGCTATTAGACCAGCAACAACGATTAGCTTTGCAGGATAAAAAATTACTGGAAGAATACAAGGCAGAGAATGATAGCTTAAAAGCCCTTAAAATGCCCACAGAAGGCAGTCAAGCGGAACAGGCGAATAGTCAACCAAAAGAAGAAGTTAAAGCTCTTAAATTTGAAATACGAACCTTACAGGAGGAATTAAACAAACAAAAGATACATTCACAAGAGGAACGAGAAAAATTAAAAGCAGAATTGACAACTCCTAAAAAGTGGTATCAATTTTGGAAATAATAAAAAGCCTATAAAATGAGATTTTAGGCTTTTTATTATTCAAGTGGCATAAATTCTACTCAAAACCATTTAAGAGGGCTTAAAAGGCAAAATATGAGCTTATAGGACGATTCAAGCATTAAAGGGAGTGAAAAATTCATTTTTCAATTTCTTTAGTGCTTTTTCGTTGGTTTGCTCAACGACAGGAGCATTATTTTTTACTTTGTAAAAAATAGAGTTTTTTTAAAACTCAATCAAGTCGCTAGGTCTAAAATTTAAAAACCAAAATTTAAGATCTAGCAGCTTGATTATTTAATCGTCTAAATTTCAAAATCATCATCACGTGCTTTATTTTTTGGACTTTGATTTTTTTGATAGGCTTCTAATCGCTGTTCTGATTTTTGATAGTATTGAATGTTTTTATCGACTTTATATAAAGTATCTCGCAAATCATCACGTTCTTTTGTTAAGTTTTTAATGGTATCTCTGATAGAGGTATCTTCATAAGGCAAGGTTTTTGTTGTTTCCACGTATTCTAAAATCTTTGTGTCTAGCTTGTCTAATTGATGTTGTGTTTCTTGATAGGTGGCTTTTAACTCTTCTCCTATGGTTTCAAAACTTCTATCAAAACCAAGCCCTTGACTGATTAAGAAATCGAACTCATGAAAAACTTGTTTGAGTTTGATATTGGCATTGTCAGAATAAAGAGGGATATTTCCACTTTGTCTTTGTAAATTTTTAGCAACGGTTGCCCCAACCATGATTTTATGGTTTGCCGGACTTTTTTTATCAATATACGAAAAGCGGTCGCCCTTTTTAATAAATATTTTATACTGTCCGTTTTCTAATTTATCAACACAGCGTGCAGGTATCTTAATCGTTGCTTCATTATCAAATGCAGTATCAATGGTTACAACTAAATCTTTTTCAGTTTCTTGTGGTTTTTTTCAGATAACTTTGTTTTTGCCTTATCAATTCTTTCTTTCATTGTCATTGATTTTTTCGGCACAGGAGCAACATATTTTTCTAATTCAATATCAATTTTTTCAATTAATTCTTTTGCGGTTGCTTGAACATTTTTCATCACATTTTCTAATTGTTCATCAGAAATAATGAAACTTTCTCCATAAACTATTTCATATTGACCACCACCATATAGATAACATCCATCATTTAATGTAATAAATGCTCTGCCAAAACTATCTGTATAAGTGATTTCTTCAAAAAGTCTCTTACCATCTAAATATTCGTTTTTGATTAAATTATAATGAGGCAAAATCTGTGATTTTGTTATTCCCAAACCTTTTAAAAATCTCTTGTAGTTTTGGTCTAAAGATTCTCCTTGTAGTTCTGGTTGAGCATAAACTTCTTCCGAGCCATTCATTGAACCTGCACTAAAACCGATAATAATCTTATTTGAAGTTTTTAACTCATTCTTTAAATTAATTTGTTGAAAAAATATATTTTGTGTTGGAACATGTCCTCCTGCAAGTATGACAACTTCTGCTTCGCTTATTAACTCACTTTTTTCTTTTGCATTTCTATTATCTAATCCTTTAAAATTCTTAAATTTAAAACCTGAGTTAAAGAAACAAGTCTTCATTTCTTCTGCAAATTTTGAAGTCCAGTTGAAACTCGTGCATATCCGATATTCAAATTTCAGCACCTCCTTTACTTTAATTGTATTATAACTTAAAATAATATATATAACTGAACATAGATTAATTTATGAGTTAATGAACACTAAATATAAAAGAAATAGATGAAAATTGTAGAAAATATAAAGTGTCCAGAAAATGACCATTTTCTGAACATAATATAAAAAAAGAAAAACAATTATTAACGCTTTTCTTTTTTATGTCTAATTATTTGATAATAGTCCACTACCCTTCATAGTTATTAAGGAAGTCGGTTTCTTCTAGAGAAAAACCATATATATTATTAACCAAATCTATTAATTTTAGTTCATTTGATTTTTGGTCTTGCTCATTATTTGTAGGTGTCGTTATATTATTTAGCAATTCAATAAATGGTTGTTGTTTTTGATTATTCGGTTTTGGAATTGGAAATAGTGCAATATTTTGAGCACCTATTTGAACATCTCCCGTTCCTGTCTTATTCATATTAGTTATATCACTATACCAATATATAGCTTTAGAATTTAGAAAAATTACCAAATATTCTAAAAAGTTTCCGGTTAGTATATAGCATGCGTTATTCACAAGTTGCTCATTATTATCAATTGCAAAAGCAAGCTGATTACCTATAATTTTCCATATGATTTTTGGTTTAGAAAAATCGTCCATATATGCTAGACTACGTAAATTATATGGCGTAACTCCTTGGTCAGTACGTTCAGATAAGCGTTTAAAGGAATTTCCTTTTTTAGGATTTTTGTTCCATTCCTCTGAATCTAACCAATCTTTGACGGCTGGATAATCATCAATATTAATTGGCGGAATGGTATTTCCATTTTCATCAACATAGCCATTATGGGTATTTATCAGATATAGATTTTGAAAATCATACTCATATCTCTTGATATCTTTGCCACGTAAAATCGGTCGAATTATCTCGTCAGATTTAGGGTCAGCATTAACTAATTCATCTCTCTTCTCTTTTGAAATGATGAAAGCCTCGTTGAGACCTGTCAATATCCCACGGTTAATTTTGATATTCCATTCTTTAAGTGGCGTTCCCACTGACTCAATCTTCTTTTTTATTGAGTGCTCTATGGCTGAAAGAATTGTCCATGGTTCATCTAACCTATAATCAATATCCACCACATTTTGTTTAACATAATCGCTCATATTTTCTACCTCATCAGCGCTTAAAGTTACAGCTCTGAGTTGATGAGCATTTTGGGCTTTTTCGGAAATCAAAATATTGGTGTCAACCGTTGCGCTATCAAAAATACCTGCACCCAAATCAATTAACAATAATGGATTAGAATTTTCTACGAAATAATTCCTCAACTTACTTCCGTACACTGCTCGCATCCACTTATTCGATGTGATAAACGCGAATACCCCATTATCTTTAAGAAGTTCCAAGGCTTTCTCATAGAACATTGTATAAATGTTACCACGAGCTTCATAAGTATTATATTTAGAGCTAATCTCACGATACAGTTTATACATCTCTGGATTCTTTCTTTTCATTTTTTCAAAATGAATGTAGGGAGGATTCCCAATAACAGCATCAAAACCATTATTAACACCGAAAATAAACGCACTATCATAAAAATTAGCGGCATATCTATTTACAAATGGGTCAAATGTTTTCAACTGCTGAGCTCGTTTATCAAATCCATCAAAAAGCTTAACTTCTGTTAGTTTATAGTATTTTTCTTGGTAATCATGCTTGGTATTTGGCTTTCTGGCATTGAAATATTTATCTCTCAAATCTGCCAGCTTACCTGATAATTTGTTATCAGTAAATAAGTTGTCTTCACCCTCTTCTAAATCTACCAACGTGTTGGCACAAACAAACTTAAAGTCAAGGTTAGGCAATGGTTGAATATTAGATTTATCATGCTCATCAACAATTACAGATAACCATGCACGAAGACGAGAAATTTCAACTGCCATTGGTTGGATATCAACACCAAAAATACTGTTTTCGATAATCTTTAATTTTGCTTCATAAGTATCAAAATTCTTGCTCGTAGATAAACGCTCGTACGTCCTCAGCAGCAGTTGAAGCATTCCCATTGGATAAGCACCAGAACCACATGCAGGGTCGATTGCTGTAAATTCGTCTAAGGCTTTTCTTAGGACAGCACTAATTTTTTTACTATTAACTCCCCAAAGGTCAGCTCCAGATGTACTTTTTCTTGCCATAAATTGTGCATCAGAGAAATCAAGTAGGAAGTCAATTCCTTGCTTGAATGAATCACTTTCAACCTTGCTATAAAGATAGTATCTGAGAGTTTCTCTACACATATAGTCAACAATTTCACGCGGAGTATAGAATGCGCCTGTCTGGTTACGCTCATTTGCCCCATCAGCGTTAATTTGAGATGATAGGAGTGATTCAAAGACTTGTCCCAACATTTCAGGGTCAACGGCAATCATCTCAAAGTCAGCACTAGATTCGTCAGTTGTAAAATTGAATTCATTGAATCTATCAAATAAATTCTTGAAGTAATTATCTGGAAAGGCGATTTTCTCTTTCTCAAAGTCATTTTCTTTAGGTTCAAAGAGACCACCATTCAAATAAGGCGTTAGGTAATCTTGATGGACTCTTTCAGAGACATCTGTATTTAGAGTATTGAAAAATAGAAGTTTTACTTTTTCTTCATAGTAATCTGTTGCAGATAGTCCATCCAAATCAAAATAACCAAATTCTTCGTGAATGATTTCCATCTTCCGTAAAAACCAAATGAAAAGCATACGACCTAATAGCCTTGAAGAAAATTGTTTGGCATCCTCTGGGGTTTTTCCTTGTTTGATTAACTCTTTGACAAGGTCATCAAAGAATTTAGCAACAATCGCATAAAACTGCTTGTTAACCTCTTTGAGTTGAAGAGCATTCCACAAGGTTTGATGGATAGTTCGTTGCGGTTCAAATTCTTGTCTGACTCCATCTTTTATTCCATCATAGCTTGCTGCACCATTCAAATTATACTCAAAGATTTGCTTTTGAGTATTACTCAAATGACCATGAAGTTCCATTACACGGTGTTTCTGACGATTTGAGAGAACAATCAAAAGAGAGTTGGCATCGTCCGTCAGGAAGAAATCAATTCCAACTTTATTATTGGGTTTGCGTGTTAAATCAGAGTCTTCCCAGTTAGAAGTAAACTCGGTAGATGCAGAGATTTTCTGTTTTGTAGCACTTTCGCTAAACCAGAAAAATTTACTCTCGACAGCACAATCATCAGCTCTAAAATGCTGCAATGCGACACGTGCAGATCTTAGGTTTGGATGCTCACGAAACCAAGTTCTTTGCTTCTGGGTATGAAAAACATCTACTGGAAGGGGTTTTGGTAGTGTTCCTGTGTGTTGACTATCATGATTCAGCTTTTTCTGCCAAACTTCTTTGTCTGGAAGTAGCCCCTTCATAATTTCATCAGCCAAGTCTATAGCAATTGCCAAAGACATCCACTCATCTTTTTCATTTGAGAGTTGTTTCACTAAATTATCAATTCTATTTATACCATCATGGTTTAGCATAAAATAGTACGCCCTCCACTTTCTCTAATTTTTTTTCTTCTGACTCAGCTAATAATAGCTTATTGAGTAGTGCTTCAAAATTCTTGATAACTCTTGGAGTTACTGCACCGTACTCTTTATTTTGTTTATTAACCTCACGAACGATTTGTTCAAAAGTTCGTTTATCGTTGGAGTACCGAATTCCTTTTTTAATAATCCCAACAAGGTCATAGCTCGGATCGAAATAGCCTTTTATAATTTCTAAAGCACGATTTCCCTGCTGTTTAATACTATAAACTGGTTTAACAGATTCAAACTGTACACTGATTTCCGCTTTACCTTCAGCAATATACTCAGAGCGGTTCACTGATATTTCATCGCTGAAGCGTTCATTATCATCAGGTGTAGTTTGAATTATCTGCAAAGCATCTTGTTCTTGAATATATCCAGGGCGAATAGAACTGAATGGTCCTCGACTTGCAGCACTTTTAGCAATACTTACGAATCCAATGTCTTCAATTAAAACACCCGTTGCTGAAACTTTTCCTTTTGCCCTATAAAGTCCAAGAATCTCATCTTGATTTTGAGAACTATCGGTTGATTTAGGGAGATAATTCCATTTTCCTTCTGGTATATTTTGAATGCGTTGGATTTCTCCATCATCTTTATGAGCATTCAGAAACTTCCTAAGCTCTATTGAGTAGTTATCAACCCAGTCCAGAATGTCCCCTGTATTTTCTAAATCTTCCATAGCTTTTGAAGCTTTCTCGCTATCATCATCGTAGATAACGTCAGCTCCAGTCATGTCGTGAAATTCAATCGGATTTTCTTTTTCTCCCAAAATACTTTGGTCATTACCCACAGTATTGTTGATAGTAGCAATCTTATGCTCTAGCCGTCTCACCAATTTCAGATAGAATTCCAAATCAGCATGAGGCTTCACATTTGCTATCAAAATATTGTCATAGGTTGAACCCAAACGGTTAATACGACCATTCCTTTGAATCATCCTAACAGGATTCCAGTGCAAGTCATAGTTGACCAAAAATCCTGCATCCTGCAAGTTTTGCCCTTCTGACAAGACATCCGTTGCAAAAAGAAAGTCCAATTCATCCTGCTTGTTGACATGAGCCTTTTTACTATTCGGAGAGAATCGTTTCGAGACATCTTCCACGGCTGTACTATTTCCAGATACAAATTCAGCTCGCCTAGAAAAATTAGGAATTCTATCCTCCAATACTTCTGGAAGTCGTTCTCTCAAATAATCAATTGTATCCGAGAAAAAGCTAAAGACAAGCAACTTTTTACCGTATTTATTTTCATCCAATCGTTTGACAATAGCATCTACAAAAGCATTTAACTTACCATCATGACCTTTTTCCTCCAATTTAGTAAGCATATCAATGAGGAAAGCACAAATGTTCTTATCACGCTGAATATCTATTTTTAACTGGGAAATATTATAAATACTTTCATCAGCTTCTTTTTTCTCAATTCCACGTTTTTTAACATCTTGTTCCGTCCCCTGAGAAACAGCCTCATCTAATTCGGATAGATATTTTTCGTAATCCTCAAAAGCTTTATCAATGTCTTCTCCGTATTCATTATCCAAAGTTGCTGCATCTGTCAAACTTACGATATAGCCCTTATTAAGCCATTTTTCAAACAATGAAATTCGCTCTTGATAATTCTTCACAGATTTCTTCAGAGTTGCTGTGGACGATTCTAGTCGTTTAAGCCAAGTGATGTGTAACATATTGTGAATCGCCAATTGAGTTCTGAGCTTTCCAGCTTCATTTCCTTTTTTATTTAGTGCACGAATTTCTGAAATCGTCTTATTATAAATCTCATATGAATATGTATCTGGTTTATATGGTGCAAACCCTAAGAAGTTAATAGCTTTGAATATCGCAGGAATTACACTCAGCTTTTCTTCCACAGCTAAAAAGATAGACTCATTTTCAAACTTGTTTGAAAAACCGTATTTCTCTGAAAGAGCAATTCCAGATTTTTTCTCCTCAGCAATCTTTCTATACAGATCAAGTGGGTGGGAAGTTCTCTGAGTCAACTCACTAGCTAAGTCAAGGTTTAGAAGTGTAGGAGACATATTCTCGAACATTGTATTCTTAGCTTTTAATAGACTCTGATAAACGAAATCGTCATCCTCTTGGAGATAACTATATGGAAATTGTTCAATCGTTGAGGTTGGGAAGAGATTTGTTTGACCTTCCGACAAATTCATTTGTTCATTTTTTATAACACCTTGACGAGTAGAACGCACCAGATAATGTCTTATACCAGATACAAGAGTATTTCTATGAAAATCCCAGTCAAATTGCTCACCACGTTTTTCAGCACGAGTGGCTTCTGACTGAATTCGTTTCAGTGCTTCAAAGAAGTCGATGTATTCGAGATTACTTCCTTTTTTGCTGATATAAGGCACGTTCAAAGAAACCAGATCGCCTTTTGAACCCAGCTGAATCTGGTTTGCAAAATCCATCAAAGAGTTATTGATTGGAGTTGCTGTAAGCAAAAGAATCTTTGCTTGCGGATTTTCTTGGAATAATTCTAAAATTTGTTGATAACGGCTGCTTCCTTGATTTCTCAAATTGTGGGCTTCATCAATGACAAATAAATCAATGGAGCTTCGAGTACTCTTATGATTTTGAAAGTACTCAATCTGTTCTTGAATTCTGCCAGAATCCTGCTGCGAGATAATCCTGAAATCTTTGCCTTCTCTAAGATTCCATCTTTCACCTTCTAGTTCATCAATCCACTGGCGTTTTAATGATGCAGGTGGAATGATGCAAATATTATCCTGTCCATCCTCGATATATTGCTTTATGATAGCTGCTGCTGTAATTGTTTTACCAAGTCCTACAGAATCTGAAAGCATAGCAACTCCCAACCGATCCAGCTTCCGTCTCAGGTCCAAAGCATTTTGATTTTGGAAAGGGTGCAAAATCTCTTCTGTATCTTTATCGAACGGGTCAACTGACTGAAGTTCTTCAGGGAACACTTCCATGAGCGTCTTTATATAAACATCATAAGCTCCATACGTAAAATCTCCAACAGGACTATCAATTATAATTTTACTAAACTCTCCTGTCCAATCCTCAGCATCTTGCCAGAGTTCATCAAACCAGACAATATGTCCGTTTTGCTGCTTATCACTGGTAGGCTTAAATTCTACAATATGGTAATCTTCCGTTAAGAAGTTTAACTCAGCATTAGAAGTTAAACCTGCTCTTGTAAAATTAGAAGAACCAATAATACCAACAGAATCAGCATCTCCCAATTCTCCAAAGATATATGCCTTAGCATGAAGTCTTGGTGTTCTGTATATTTTAACTTCAAGAGTATTACTTTTCATCAACTTAACCAGCTTCTTAGCTGTATCTCGAAGTTGTTCCAGCTCTTCTGAGTTTCCATATTCCTGCAAATCATGCTTAATATCTGCATCTGGGAAAAGATTTTCAGGAGCAGCCATATTAATATTATATTGCGTTTGAAGACGATGAGCAATTGGCTCTTTTCCAATCAATAGTTGGATTTTGTTATATTGCTCAAAATCGTTAATCAACTCTAAAGTACCAGCTAAATCCCAATAGCCGGTAGCAATTCTTAAAACCTTGTATTTTGGAGCTATTTCGTTCAGTACATTAGATAATTTTTTTCGAGAATTATCAATAAATTGAGGGTAAGCCATATTTTTCATCCATTCTTATATACGTAAAATGAAGCTAGTTGAAACTCAGTCTATTTTATCATTTTAGTAAGATATGTACCAACTTTCAAAAGTAAATCTATTTTTGGAGTAAAGGAAAATCACAGCAAAGTTTGCTGTGATTTTGGCACCTTTTTTGGTTCTGTTGCGAAGTTTGAAAATCAAACGCGCCTCTCTGAACTCCAAATATCTTAGGCTGGTATTCCCATTAATACCTTGATTTCAGTAGACACCGAAAAGCCGAAGAGCGTTCCATTTCTTCGGTTCTTTTTATATA
>OIFT01000172.1_pt1 | contig 12318 bp, 19 predicted proteins | sample 1582161 | NCBI WGS metagenome assembly OIFT01 (sample SAMN07501037, study PRJEB24779) | human gut metagenome | isolation source: stool | host: human infant | place: USA: Pittsburgh, PA | reverse complement strand
TCTAGTTTTCGATTGTAAGAATCAGTTAAGGATTTAGCTGTGGTTCCTGCTACAAGCAAACCAACTATTCCCATTGTTTAGTTTGTACTTTTTATATGTATTTCTAACTGTTTATAAACGTTGATATATCAATATTTTATAGTCATATCATTATTATAGATTGCTATTAATTTTTAAATAACGTATTCAAAACGTATTCAAAATAAAAAACGCCACTATTAAGTGACGTTTGAAATGAAATATTTAACTTGTCCGTATGCTAACTATTTAATTTGCCCTTACCATCAAATTATGCCCTTTTTTATTCTAAATATCTAACTACACCTGCAATATAGTATTTATATATAAGGTATTTACTATGACTATAAATATATAAACATTAGATTGTATATCGCGAAAGAAGATTGCTACATTCTTTTTAACAATAAAATCCAACGTAAATATATTATTTTTTCTTATTTAAGATTATCATTAACACAATCAATAGTATTAAAATAATAATATTGAATCCCACTCCAAAATTTTGCCCAAAAGAAAACACTCCATAGACTATAGGTAATATTGAACCTATTAACATCATAAAACCTTTAGTAACTGTTTTAAATTTTTGATCTTCAAATCGACTTTTCTCATCGACCTCGCCATTTTTCATGAAGTAATCTATGATATCAAACAAACCAACTAGTAAAACGCAAATCACAGTAGATATTAACGAATTTGATAAATTCGCTTCGTCAGTTCCCCAATTTAGAGTAATGATAATAAAAGCTACTAAAAAAAATAATAGACAAACACCAATAAAAATACTACAAAAAACTCTTACATTTATACTAACTTCACTATTATTTTTTTCTTCATTATATTTTGCCTCCTCATACTCTTTAACTTTCTCTTGTATTTCACACCATGTTTTATAAACATCTAGTCGCTTACCAACTTTCACTGGATAAAATATCATTTTTTCCCCTTTACTTAATTAATTATTTTATAAACTTATAAATATAATAGCATATTAACATTATAAAAAAGTAAAATCCATAAAAAAATCACCAAACCACATAGGTTTGGCGTTTAAATTACTTCTCAAATCTACTTAATATCATCAGTATGAAACGTAACTTTAGGATATTACTTTCACTGCTTTTTAAAATCTTATTCACTCTTCTCATCATCTTCACCAATATTATCAACAAACACTGGTGTAGCTACATTTAAGTCTACTTTCTCAGTAAATAAGCTATGGTACCTACCGAGTAAATCACGAGCTTTTAAACGATCACTAGTCTTAATAGGTACCTCTACTGTTTCCACGTGTTCGTTATAAACGAGATTCATACGTCCAGTATCTGGATTTCGTTCAAACGAGCTTTTCTTAACTACGACCTCTTTTGTTTCAGTCTCATCACCTATTGCTGATTGTGTTAATAGGTACAACGTCTCTTTGGCCGACAAAATGGTATCGTCCATAATCTCGTCTTTCTTACTTTTAATGTATTCGTCTACTTTATCTTTACGTAGTAATCGACTACCTGTTACATGTGCACTATTGGGGCTATATCCTGCCTTTATAGCGCTTTGAGTAACGTTGAGTGTCTTTATATACTCATTCGCAAAACGTTCTTGTTTTGGCGTTAATTTGTCCATATCATCACTCCTTATAACTAGAATGAGCCTACCCATTTAAGGATAGGCAAATTGTTTAATTATCTTCGATTGTTACTTTGTTTCACTTCATCAATCGCATTTTTATAACGTTCAGTAAGTGGTTTAATTTCAACGCCACCATACTGTTCATTCTTAGTAATAACTACACCAGTTTTAGCCATTCCAGTTTGGTTAATGACGCTATATTCAAACATTAAGTTCTTGTACTCTTCGTTTGTAGTGTATGGATATAAAACACCTTGTTTTAATTCCTCGAGTTTAAATGCAACTTGACGTTGTTGTGATTCGTTTAATTGATTGTCATATTTTTGTTGCAACAAACTTAATTCATAAATATCAGTATTCGTTACATCTTTACTATTGATATAGTCTACAATCTCACTATCGTTATAGAATGATAATCTAGCTTCTAAATTCTGACGTTTAATAATTTCGGTTTGTGGATCTTTAACACTATCTTGTTGACTTTCTTTCTCAATCTCATTACAGCGTTGCTCTATTTCATTTAATCTATCTGTAGCAAACTGTTTGAATTTATTTTCTAGTTCAGTAACTTTAGGCTTTTGTTGTTCGTCTATAGCCTCTAAACGATAGCCTTGCTTGTATAAACGCTTAGTGTCTTCGATTAATTTATTTACTTCATCTAATAAATCTTTATACTTTCTGTTATCGAATAATACACTCCATACGTCTTGTGATGTACCTTGATAAGTAGTTGTTGTCATAATATATACCTCTTTCTGTTTAATTAGCTTGTAATAGCTTTTCTTGTCTTTCTTGTTTCATACGTGCTTTAATTCTTTCTTTTCGTGCCTTACCTTCTGCCCTACGTCGCTCTTTATCAGCTTTAATTTCTTCTTGTATAGCAGTATTTCTATTATTCTTATCTTTACTATCTATGTGGCTTATATCCTCGCATATGCGTAATATAAGGCTCTCATCAGCTAATACGTCATCTCTTTGATACCTCTTTATCTGACGTTGTTCACTTTCACTATAGTTAGATAGTATTATGTTAAACTTCTTTAAATCATGGTTAGATTTATGCTTAAATTTTTCTAGCTTCTCACGTTCTTCGATAATACTTAATGCCAAATCTTCTATGTGGTTTGATTCATAGGACAACTGCATAGTGTATGGATCAATAAACATTCTTGGATAATGTAAAGCGTACATATCATCAATGCGTTGTTCCCATTTATCAAACTCACTTTTTAAGAATGCAGCATTGTACTTAGTTTTGAGTTGAATAACAGCATATCTTTGTCCTACTCCCAAATGCTACACCTCTTACACGCTTAGTTTTTGAAGTACATCTAATCTTGCTTGTGTTCCTAACATTTGACGTTTGACACTGTAAATAGCTTGTTTCTTATCATCTTCATTTCTGATAATGAAATAGCCTCTAGAATCTTTCTTATAGCTATAACCTACTGGATATTGATAGTTAATAATTAAGCTAGTAATAACTTGTGTTAGCCATCTATCATTGGCTTTATTTAGGGGATAACCTAGTTGATTCAATATCTTAGTCTTAGTTACATACTTTTCATTTGAGTTCTGAATTATGTCATAAACTCTTAAATATTCGTTTGGTACAAATTGATTTTTATTTAATGTATCTATCATGTTTTATTCCTCGTTTTATTTAGTATTCCCTTTCTGTTTACTAACTCCCTAAAACGGTACTGATACATTCAATTTTTCTCCACACTCTAATTATATCAAAATTACACTAAAAACACAAACTTATGTTCCTGTTTTAACTCATTTTATTTTTTACTTAACAATCCTAATAAACATTGAATTAACAACTTTTATAAGTGTTTTTCATATACTATCACACACTACGACACAAGAACATATGTTCTAATTAATTTGCATTTTAACCCCTCATGAAAATTAAGCGCTTAGCTTTTTTTAGTTTTTATATAGGAGCCACACACTACATGTGACCCCTTATTTACCTACTTACTCACACTATAGTACGATTCTTTCAATTCACTTAACTTACGCTCTAACGTCTTATAATCGTCTTGTGTAGCATTCTCATCTTGTACAAATGCAGTAACCAACTTTAATCCCTCAACTAGTTCTGTTGCTGGTTCATTAATCCCTGTTGCTAACTGATACAACATTTCAATATTACCTATCACATCAGCATTACTGGACTGAATGCCCTCAACAGTATCTGAGTCAAAGCCTTTTTCCATATAGTCGAACAAATCACTATTATTAGATTCTGCGTAAGTTTGTAACCCATACATAAAAAACTCATCATTAAATAGATTATCAGCCATCATATCGCTTATAGAGAGCGTTTTATCATCATGTAATTCATAACCTGCATAATAACCATCAATACTTCTTATAAGCCCCTCAGTGTGCTTAGGAGAAGCTAACTCAAACGCTTTTCTCACATTACAATCCTTGATATATATGTGACCGTATAAATTACCATTCATAACTACATAAACCATATCAAACGGATCATTATATATTTTGAATCCAAACGGTGTTTCTCTACTACTTTCTAATAATCCAGTGTAATATCTTAATAACGTACCTGCTCTTGTTTCAAATTGATTTGCGATAATTTCTATATTCATATTATTCATCTCCTATTTGGTCCATCTCGACTGTATCGAGATTCAACTTTTTAATATCAAAACTTGGGCCGTCTTCATAATTTGAAACTAAATCACTGTCATGTAAATCAATGTTCGAGCCTTTAACTACCGTAGCAAGTTCTATTGGACAATAAATTATTTCGTCTCCCTTTCGATATTCAACAAAGTAATTATCTTTGACCAATACAGTTTGAGTAGAAGTATTGCTACAAAACCTATTGAAAATTTCATCTTTTTTATTCATCTCAAACGCGCTCCTTTTATTCTTTTATAAACTTCACTATCTCCTAAATCTTTGATACTTCTCTCGCTCAAATTAAAATGCCAATTTAATTGAGTTTTATCTTTTACATCAAAACCAGCTTTTAACATAGCACCCTTAAACTGACCATTTGTTATATAGCTACCTTCAAATGTGTCTTCTAATTTTTTACGGTATTCTGTTTCAAACACGTGTTTTAATCCATAAGAAGAATGCCTCATATTAAAAGACTTTATTTTATCTAGCGAATTACAAAATTCCATCAATGCACATTTCTTATCTTCATTTAATTCATCAAAATGTTCTGGTTTATTAATATCTATAATTTTAAATTCTCCTTTACTTTTAATAAGTAGCACAATGCTACCAAAAACTACTCATATGCTACCTGCTTAAACCCAGTCACACCAATGGTTAAAGATAAAAAAGTAGCAGTATTAAGACTTTTTCATACTCACATATATATTTTTATAGTGTTTTTTATTATTAAAATATTTTCAATCTCTTAAAATCAATGCTACTGCTACCAAAACTACGAAAAATATTGATATGACAACGTTCATAAAGTTAGCAATATGGTAGTAAAAGGTAGTAAAGCACTACCTTTTTTGTTTTTTAAATCCCCATCTAACATTATTTTCTGTATATTTAACAGAACGTTTCCATTTAATACCATAGTTATTTTCTAAAAGTGTGATGAAATCATTCTTTTCTACTGGCTTTCTAATAAAATTGTTATGGCACCATACTTTATAATCTTTGTATGTTTCTGCACCTGGACGCTCCAAGAAGAAATCAACACTTCTATTTTCAAGATATTCACTTAAAGGATTATTATTGTCTGAGAATAACTCAGAACTTCTATCAGAGCGTTCATTAGGTGTGATATATGTGCCATCACGTTGTAGCATATCGGCCAATGTATCAACAGCTAATTTCAATACATATTCTTTAGCACTTTCACTATAGATTATGTTAGTGCTTTCAGTAATGCTCAAACGATCTTCATCATCCTTAAAACTGTAGTTAAATGGTATAATGTGCAGTCGCTTATTAATTTGATCGCCACTTTCTTTAAACTTCGGATAATGGTTACTAGCTATAATAAATGGCGTTTGCATACGTACCGAATGACTGGCCTTACCTTTTTGCTCAATCTCTAAATAACCACCTGTGATAGCCGTCTTAATGTTTCCAGCATCTTCTATTACAACATTGGGTAGATCATCAACAATGTTGGCCATTTTTCCATATATACTAGAACCTGCAAAATGGTTATTTGCTAATCTTTGAGGGCTTACTGATGATATTTGATTACCACTATCAAATGTGGCTTTTATTATATGTTGCACGGTAGACTTACCATTATCTGCGACTGTACCCAGTAAATAAATAATTTGATCAATAAGAATTTTCGGGTATAAAACTTGTGCAAACATTTCATATATATTCATGATAGTTGCTTCGTGATTACAAGATACTTTTCGTATTGTTGTATCTACAAATTCATCATACGCATTAGGATTATAAGCAGTAGGTAGTTTATTAATAACAAAAATATCTGGTGTAAATGTTTTAAATGCTTTCGTCTTATAATTAACTAAACCGTTTTTAACAGCGACATATTCTTTATTAACTTCACTTCTAACATCACACATATCAACAATGTAATTTCTAACTTCTTTAACAGAATTATCTTTTAAAACGTCTAAACTCCTAATAATCTTACGTAATTTACGACCTGTTTTATCTAGCTCATAAATACCACTTTGAGCATTATAAATATAAATATCACCATCAGAATCAGGGTATCTGACAATGTGATATTCCTGAGAAATATATTGGGCCATAATAGTATGATTGAATTTAGGTTTTTTATTTTCATCACCATTTGGATAAAACCACCAGGAACCATTTTGAATTTTCTTAGTTTTAGATTCATTATTGGGTTTGATATAAACTTCTTTTTGGTTATTTATAGCCTTATCTAATTCTAATTGTCCCCAAGTAGTGTTACCACGCTTAGAATCCCATTTATCGGTTAGATTGTTATAACTCAAAAATATACGTTCCATTTGAGCCTTATCTTTACTAGTATAGAAAGCTAGGTAATGCAAAAGGCTTTGGACACCTTCACTAGGACTATCAAAATATAGTTCATAATTACCTTTTAACAAATTACTGATTTTATCTTTTTGTTTGGATTTCAACATAATGTTAATAACATCTTCATCAGAAAGATTACTTTTATCATTAGAATGATATGTGATAGTAGTTTGTGTTGGTTCGTCTTGTTTAAAAAATCTAACGTATAGATTGTTTAATACTTCTTGATCATCACATATTTCACTTTGTCCAATTGATTCACCGGTAACTGTCATGAATCTTGCTGTGTCATATAGCTCAATATCTAAATCTGTACGCTTTTTCTTTCGTTCTGAAGGTAAATAACCTTTAAAGAAACAGTGTAGGCCCGTCCCACTTGGCGACTTTTCACAATAAGTTAGTTCAACCATTTCTAATGCTAAATCTGATATGATTTGACCGTTCTCATCAATCGCATTATCAATATCTAATACAATATAATTATCATCATTGCTTAGCATGAAGCCGATACCATCATAAATATCATTTTGTTCATATATTGCATTGATAGCGTCAAAAATAGTCCATGTATCACTATTAGTAGAACTCGCTTTATATCCAGCATAGCTATAAGGTACTTTTCCATATAGCTGTTGTTTCTCGACCCATTCAGCACGCCACAATACCCATTTAGGCAATTCAATTAATTCGTCGGGTATTTCTAGCGCATTGACTTCAAGTATCTTATTTTTTTCTTTAATTGCCATTGAATCCCTCCATTTGATACAAACAAAAGGACAAAGATGTTATAATAAATATGTGCAATTTATTAATTGTCCTTTTGATTGTTAAATATTAAATTTATGCGTTATCTGATTCTGTCGCCAAACTTACATCAGATGCGCATTTTTCTATTTCTTGAAACTTTTTTATAAAACCGTCTAACTCTTCCAAATAAGAAAGCATTAATTCTGTAACTTGTTCGTTGTGAATTCTATGTTCGTTATACGCTAGACCATAATTAACCACTTCTTCTTTAGTTTTTAACGATCTCTTCGTAAATCGTTCATCTACAAACCATGTATGTGTAGTCGCTACATCTTCCAACTTTTCTTTTACTACCTCTATATCACACATTAAATTTTTAATTTCCCAATTCATTAATCTTCGTCCTCCACTTCAACATCTGGATATACTTCATATTCTTCGTCGTATTCATCATGAAACTCATTCATATTAACAAAAATTCGTGCTTCATCTTCAACAGTTAACCCATGTAATACTTCAGCAGGACATTCTACATAACCTAGATGTTTAAGCGCTTCAACTCGACGAATACCATCAATAATATATAATCCATCTTCTCTCGCACTAACTGTGATATATCCAATTGCAAGTCTTTCAAAATTTTCAACAATACCATCTGCATTAGGATTATTTGATGAGCGATAGCTATAATCTACTTTCAAATCATTAATATTTACTGTTCCAATTTTTCTATTCATTTTTCCATTCTCCTCTTCAAATTCAAAATTATTTTCTATTTGTTGCAATGTCCATTCAATAAATGCCTCTAGATTCTTTTCACGATTTACTGTTTCAGTCCATTCATTATTGCCTTCTTTAATAATGTGGTTATACTCTGCTGATTTACTATTAACCACTGATTCTAAAGTGTTATAGATATCTTGTATGATTTCCATTTGTTCTTGGTTCACCTTATTCAACCTCCAAAAATAGTCCATATGCTGATGCTAAAAAATAAACTCCAAATGCTATAAATATATCTGTCAAGAATGCTACTGATAAAGTAACTAGAGTGATTACTACAATATATGTCAATAAGATTTTCATTTATTTATCTCCTTAATCATTTGCTTGCGGGCAAGATTTTTTATTGTTTTTGCGATAATAAAAATTCTTCGACTTCATGACGATCATAGTAATAACTTCGTCCCTGTTTACGTTTAGTAAGTCCTAAACGTTCCCACTCTGTAACATCACTATGTGTACATCTGTATAACTTCCTTACTTCTGTTTGTGTAAGCCACCGTTTCTGTTGTTGTTCTATCTTTTGCTGTGCGATTTGCTCGGCCAATTTCAATATGCCTTTTGCTAATTCAATAGAAGCGGCTTCGCTTAAAATTGATTGTTGTTCTGCCATATTTAAGCCTCCTCGACAGTGATATTGAATATATCGTTAATCTCTACATTAAGTATTTTGGCCATTTTCTTTGCTAATACTGGTGACGGTGTTCTTTTGCCATTTACAATCTGATTAGCATAAGAAGTATTAATATCTAATGCTTTCGCAAATTTAGATATTGAAAAACCTTTTTTAAATAAAGCAATTTTAAAATCAATTATTTTACTTTCCACTTTCATATAAACACTCCTTTTTGAAGTTAAATTTTACATATTTACGCATTATTAGGTTTTTTTCGTAAATATTACCTTCAAAATAAGTATGCCACATATCAAAAAATAAAGCAATATTCATTTACGTTTTTTTCTTTTATTAGTGGATTTTTATAAACAAAACGTTCATAATAAATTCAGGAGGTAAATTATGATTTTATGTACATTAAAAAATTATATGAAGCTATTTGGAGCTACACAGTCACAAATTTCTGAGCAAACCGGTATAACAAGACCAACTCTTTTATCATTGATACGCAATGAGAATAAAAATATTAAGTACGATACTATTGATGAATTATGTAACTTTTTTGGTATTCAATTAAAAGACCTTTTAATATACTCTCCTGTGAAAATTAAGCAAAAATCATTTAATATTAAAACTATTATCGAGGAATACGAACATATCAATGAAAGTTGGAAAACCTATGGCGTTTCAATCACGTATGAAATAAATAATGAGGATTTTATTTTCGAGGGATCTATTGACCCAATAGATTTAAAAACATTTAAAAATAAAAAGTTTGAAAATGGAACATTATATCTAAATTGTAATTGCTTTATAGAAAAAGATAATTATGAAAATCTTTTAAAAGCAGGATTTAGTAAAGAATTCTTTGACTTATATAATGATTTAAACCAAATAAAAAATAAAATAGTTGATAAACTACCATTTGAATTAGATAGTGATTTATTAATATTTAATATATTCTTTAATGTGAGAAATGCACCATCTTTAGAAGAGTATAAAGAGGAATTACAATTTTTACCGACTGATAGTTTAATAGATTTAAAAAATGAAATAGAGAGGTATTTAAAATAAATTCTTCTTAAGAGTAAATACATATCATTAATGCATCAAATAATATTTTAATTTTCAATAAAACAAGTTTTCAAGCTAAAAATCATAGTATTCGTTAGTACCCACTTCACTTACGAGTTCATACATACTATTTACACATTAATATAGCATTACATAGTCGTTAATATTTAAATTTAATTAAAGGAGAAAGATAGAATGTACTTTAATGATTGGAAAGTTACTATTAACGGAAAAGGCTCATATAATGTTGTTAGTATCTTATATGAATTAGCAGAGTATGTTCAGTTAAGTGAAGAACACGTATTAGAAATATTGTAGCATTACAAAAATAAACATGGTATCGGAACTCACTACGGCGATTACTCTATTACGTTTGAGCCGTTGAGGGTTTTTAAATATCAATCAATTTAATTAAAGGAGAAATGTAGAATGAAAAAGGTTTTATTTTTAATGTTTGTAAGTTTGTTGGTGTTAGGTGCATGTGGACAAGACGGGGATAAGTCGAATAAAGCTGATAACAAACAGTCCGAACATAAAAAGTCGAATGACCCTAAAAAGAATAAAGATGAGAAATCAGATAGTAAGAAAGATTCAAAGAATAACTCTAGTGAAGATAAACAACAAGCTAATTCAGATAGTAATGATACGTCTAGCAATGAATCTCAAAGTACATCTAAAAACAATAATGGCAAAGCGCAAGATAACAATGGCAACAATGAACGCATACAGGGTGAAAACGTTACTCAACAACAAAATAACCAGCAACAATCTAATGATAATCAAACAGAACAACAAGACCCTAACTCTCCTAGTTATCAAGAATATTTAAATGCTAAAAAGCTTACAGAAAACATTCAAAATAATCCTGATAAATATCAACACATGGGTGGTGGTCCTGGCATGACGTTGTCTAGTCCCAACCAATCGTATGACAGTTTCAAACAAGATGTAACTAAAGCAAGAAATGAATCACAAGTGTTACAACAATAATTTTACGGGTAGCATGCCTACCCTTATTATTTTTTTACCTACAACAACAATATTAATACTATTACCGCACCAATGAGTAACCACTCTCAAAGGTGTGTTCAATCCAATCAAACGCATGCGGGCAAGTAGAAAGGATTGATTTACCATGATTAAAAAATATACTAAAAAAGATGGTTCAACTGCTTATATGTTTGTTGCATATCTTGGCATTGATCCAATTACTCGTAAGCAGAAGCGGACAACAAGACGTGGCTTTAAAACTGAGAGAGAAGCCAAAATTGCAGAGGCTAAGCTGCAAACAGAAGTACAAGCTAATGGCTTTTTAAACAACGAAATAACGACGTTTAAGCAAATATATGAACTATGGTTAGAACAATATAGAAATACAGTAAAAGAAAGTACCTATCAGCAAGCAATGACAACGTTTAAAATGATGATACTTCCACACTTTGAGAATATGGCCATTAAAGATATTACCGTGCCACATTGTCAAAAAGTATTGAATGAATGGTATAGAATATATTCAGAAACGAAAAAGGGGAGTATATATGCGTCTACTATCTTTGAGTATGCTATTAGTTTGAAGATCATAACTGATAATCCATTTAATCACATAAAAGCACCACGTAAGAAAAGTAATCAGAAACATGAAACAATGAAATACTATACAAGTGATGAATTGCAGCAGTTTTTAGAGCTTGTAAAAGATAATGTATTACATCATGCTTTATTTCGTACACTTGCCTTTACTGGTATCAGACGGGGCGAATTAATGGCTTTAACATGGAATGATATAGATTTTACTAATCAGACGTTAAGCGTGAATAAGACGCTTGCAGAGGGCTTAAATCATAGGCAATTTATAGATACTCCTAAAACTCGTTCATCTATTAGAACGATCAGCGTTGATAGTAAAACATTAGAGGTATTAAAAGAGTGGCGTACTCAACAACGTGTGTTATCTCTTAAACACGGTCATAATACATCTAGCAAACATCAAGAAATATTCACGAATGTAGAAACGAATAAACGACTAAATAGAGTATATGCTAATGAAACTTTGAATTTGATATGTAAGAAAAATAATTTTAAAAGGATAACAGTACATGGTTTTAGACATACACACTGTTCATTATTATTTGAAGCGGGCTTATCTGTTCAAGAGGTACAAGATAGATTAGGTCACGGGGATATACAAACGACAATGGGAATATATGCACACGTTACTGAAAAGCAGCGTGAGAAAGTGGCCGAAAAGTTCGCAAATTATGTTAGTTTTTAATAATAACGTATTCAAAACGTATTCAATTCATATTATCAAGAGTTGTAAACCTCTTCATATCAACGTTTACGACTCTTTTTTAGCTTAAACCAACTATTCCCATTGTATAGTTATAGGGTTTCATCAATATACCTTCCATTGTTTTACTCCAAGTAAAACCAAA
>OIFT01000160.1_pt1 | contig 13697 bp, 14 predicted proteins | sample 1582161 | NCBI WGS metagenome assembly OIFT01 (sample SAMN07501037, study PRJEB24779) | human gut metagenome | isolation source: stool | host: human infant | place: USA: Pittsburgh, PA | reverse complement strand
CCTGTTAAATACAGAAATCAGCTTTTAGCTTCTTAACTCTCTTTTTTAAAATGTCCTTGACATAGGTACCACTTTAACAAACTCTAGTAATTTATTTTTTTTAATATTATAATAATTTATATATATTTTGCACCCATAGCTCAGTTGGATAGAGTGCTGGACTTCGAATCCAGGCGTCGGGGGTTCGAGTCCCTCTGGGTGCACCATTTATATATAACCTAGTAATTTTTATTTTTACTTATCTATTACTTTTATTTTCTATAGTTAAGTTAATTTCTTTATGTGTTGTAATTTCTTCACTTCCTTCACTAAGTTGAGTAATATACTCAAAATAAATTGGTGTTAACTTTAATGTAATTTCTTTTCGATCATCTTTTATCTCATCAAATTTTAATTCCATTGAAGTATAACCATAATAAATACCATCCTTTAAATCTCCTGTAGCAATAGCATCTCCTTGAGTTGCTGTAAATCCTTCCCCCTCTGCTTGTAAAAATAAACTATAAATCCCTTCTTCTAAATTTTCCCCTTCAACCTTATAAACAATAAATATTTGTTCATTTACATAATCAACAGTTTCAATAGTAATTTTAAAATCATCAGTATTAAAACTTTCATTTACAACTAGTCCATTTTCTGTGTATCTTATTTTAAGCCCAAAATTTTCATTTAGAACTTTTATTACTGGACCGAATAATGGTACTTCTTCTGCCAAAATAGGATTAACAAAGTTAATTCCCACTATAATAACTATTAAAATACAAGCCACTTTTAAACTTTGTTTTACATATTGGCTTATTACTGTTTCCTCTTTCTCTTGAATCTTACTATAAGCTTCATTAACCTTATTTCTTAAAGAGTCTGGAATAACTATATTTTCTGTATCTTTTAATTTTTTTAAATTCTTATCCATATAATCCATCTACATTACCTCCTCTTCTTTTACAAATTGAGCAATTTTAATTTTTGCTCTCGATAATCGAGATTTAACAGTTCCTATTGGAATATTCATCAAATCAGCTATTTCTGATATTTGCATATCTTCAAAGTAAAATAAAACAATTGGTAACCTTAAGTCCTCTGATAAACCTTGAATTGCCCTTTTTAAATCAAAATTTTCATATTCATCATTAGTATAATTCTCTTTAATTTCATTAAAATCAATATACTTTTTATTAAAATTATAAATTTTATTGCATTCATTAATTAAAATTCTTATTAACCATGTTTTAAAAAATTCATTCTTCTTTAATGTATTTATATTCTTATACGATAATAAAATTGTATTCTGAATTGCATCATCTATATCTTCCTGCGATAGCAATATACCTTTTGCAACTCTATACATACTTATAAGATTTTCCTCAATTAAATTAATAAATCCTTCTTTATTACCTTTTTTGGCTCTTATTATATTGTCTTCCTTCCTTCTTCTAAACATGTATATCCCCCCTTTATTAATTATTAGATATTTAAACTTAATAAAAGGTTCATATATATTTTAAAATATGAATGTCCTTTAGTAACTCATAATACAAGTTTTGATAGAACTTTTAAGATATTATAGTATAAAAAAATAACTCATCTAACTACTATAATAGTATCAATGAGTTATTATCTAATATGCAAAAGTATATTTCACCTTTTACATATATATGTCTTTTAAACTGGTACCTCTTCATTAACAACCTTTTTCTTGCTGTCCATAAAAGTAAATTCATTTAAAATTATATCAACATTATACTTCTTTTCTCCTGTTTCACTAATATAATTACTAGTTTTAATCTTTCCTTCAACTGCCAATTTGCTTCCCTTACCAATATTATGAGCTAATATTATAGCTTTTTTATCAAATGCTACTATTTCTATGAATGTTGCTATTCTTTCATTTGTTTTAACATTATATTCATTTACTGCTAAGGTGAATCTAACATATTTTCCTTCTTTTTTATCATTCTTATAATCCTTCAACTCTAAATCATTAACTACATTACCCACTAAAGTAACTTTATTCATACTTTACACCTCCAAGAATTAACTATCTTAATTCTTGACCTAAACACAATTTCTTATACATAAAAATATATTTTATATCAAAATCCCAAATCACTAGTAATCATATCTACTCCCATGTCAATTAGCCTATTTATATCCTTTTTATTATTTACAGTCCATACATTAACTTTTGCACCATTTAAGTGAGCTAAATCAACTTTATCTTTTGTTATTTTATCTACTTTAATATCAATTCCATAATTACCGTATTTTTTTAATAAATTAATATTTTCAATATTAATGTCACCTAAATATTGAAAATGAATTTTATCACTATATTCTCTAATATATTTTATCCATTCATATGAAGTAGATATTATTATAGCATTATCCTCAAATCCATATTTTTTTATTTTATCAACAATTTCCTTAACTTTTTCCACATTAACTGACTTAAATTCAATAACTGGTGTTACTTTATTTTCACCACAACAATTTAAATATTCATCTAAAGTTGGTATTTTTAAATTATTATAATTATGAACATTATTCCCACTATCTATATTAAGTGCTTTTACTTCTAATAAATTCATATTTTTGATTTCTCCTGTGCCATTTGTCATCCTTTCAACATCAGCATCATGAAATACAACAATACTACCATCATTTAATACATATATATCTGTCTCAACTCCCCAAGCACCTATACTAGCTGCTCTCTTAAAAGATGGTATAGTGTTTTCAGGCTCTAAAGCACTAGCCCCTCTATGTGCTATAATTTTTATATTTCGTTCATCTCCATATGTATTCACGCTAACATTTAATATTATAATTAATAATATACTTATTCTTAAAATATTATTTATATTCTTCATACTTAACTTCTTCTTTCTATTATAATTAATATTTATTTAAGTATATTATTAATACTTTTACCCCAAATAATACATTTTATCTACATAAAAAGAGGTATTTAATGAAAAATACCTCTTTTTAATATTATTTAATTATAGCTTCTCTTAATTTATCTGATGCACTAACTAATTCGTTTTGCCAATCTTTAACAGTCTTAGTTCCATTCATTATTGAATCTATTATTAACACATAAGAATCATTCCAAACTAGACCTTCAATTGGTTCAGTAGCAGCGAATCCACCCATAACTGGTTTAGCACCATTTTCATAAACACTTAGTATTTCAATTTGTAATTCATCTAAATATTTACTAGCAATTTCTATAGCACCTTCTACAGGAACAACTGATTTTCCTAACTCTGCAATTATTCCTACAGCTTCATCACTATAAAGATAAGCCATAAATTCTTCTGCTAATTCTATATTAGAAGCTTCTGCTGGAATATACATTTGTTCAAAGAAGTTATAAGAATACATATCTCCACCATTTTCATAAGCTGGATATGCTGTGAATCCCCATTCAAACCCATCTGCTCTTGGTGCATCTTCCATTTCACCTGGTAACCAATCTCCATTATTTATAAATAGAGCTTTGTTATCTAAAACTAATTGTTGATTCTTTTTGTAGTTATCTCCATTAGCATTTGCTACAACTGATGGTTCTGTGTAATCTTTAAGCTTAGCGAATGTTTCTAATACTCTAGTAGCTTCCTCTGAAGTCCAGAATCCTTCTTCGTAATTCATTGCTTTATTAAACCCTTCAATACCACCTGATGCTGCTAACATAGCTGGCATAGCAGAGTCAAAATATCCTGCTGTTGGATAAGCAAATAAAGATATTCCATCAGCTTTTGCTTTATCACCTAAGGCAAAGAATTCATCCCAAGTTTTTGGTACATCATACCCCTTCTCTTCAAATAATCCTTTATTATAGAATAACCCTGTAGGACTATAGAATAATGGCGCTAAATATGTTTTACCATCTCCATATGGTGCTGTAGATGAAGTATCTAGGAATCCATCTAATATTTTATCTTTTACTTTTACACTTTCACCAGGAACAGTCATATTCATAACATCGCTTAAATCATGTAGAGCTTGTTCATTTATAAAAGTTTCTGTTAAAGCTTCTGGTCTACCAGTAGCTAAATATATCAAATCAGGAATATTTCCTCCTTGAATTTGTGGTCTAATTACTTCTTCTAAATTAGAAGCCGTAGTTAATTCAACTTTTACACCTTCATGATCTTCTTCAAAATTCTCAACCAACTTTTCCCAATGGGCTACTCCACGTCCACCATCTAAGGCTGCAATTTTTAAAACTTTTTCTTCTCCTGAGTCTGTAGATACAGATTCGTTTGATCCTTTTCCTGAATCTGTAGATGCTGAGTTACCACAACCAGCAAATAACGTAGTTGCAATAAGAGCACTTAATATAAATGATAATTTTTTAAATCTCATAAAAAACTCCCCCTAACCTTTTATACCTATATTTTACATCATTGTAAACGTTCTATCTATAAAATTTTTGTTCTTTTTTTTAGTTATCTTGCGATTAAGCCAATTTATAATAATTTATAAACCTAATGTACTCTCAACAACCTTACTTATTTCTTCAGCCTTTTCTAAGGAATCCATCTCTGCAAATACTCTTAATACAGGCTCTGTACCTGAGAAACGAATAATTACCCAACCTCCATTTTTAAAGTATACCTTATATCCATCTCTATATGACACTTTCTCAACTTCATAGTTAAATTTTATTGGTTTCTTTTTCACCATTAATAAATCAATTAATTCTTCTTTCTTCCTTTGAGGCATTTTGTAATCTCTTTCGGTCATATATAATCTTCCATATTCATTACATATGTCTTCATATATTTCTGATAATGATTTACCCGTTACTGCTATCATTTCAACTAAAAGAGACGCTGCATAAACTCCATCTTTTCCTTGAATATGTCCTTTAACAGTAAGTCCTCCACTAGATTCTCCACCTATTATTGCATCACTTTCAATCATCTTAGATGATATATGCTTAAATCCAACTGGAACTTCATAACATTCTTGTCCAAAACTCTTAGCCACCCTATCTAAAAGCTCTGTTGTAGCAATGTTTCTAACTACTGGCCCAGTCCATCCCTTATATTTTAATAAATAATAATATAGTAAAACTAAAATATCATTAGGATGAAGGAATCTTCCATTATTATCAATAACCCCAAGTCTATCTGCATCACCATCAGTTGCTATACCAATGTCATATTTTCTATCAATAACATAATTCTGTAATGCTCTTAAGTTAGCTGCATTTGGTGTAGGTAATTTCCCACCAAATAAAGTGTCATGACGTTCATTAATAACATCTAATTCACATCTAGCTGTTGCAAGTATAGTTCTTAATGAAGTTTGGCTCACACCATACATTGGATCTAGAACAACTCTTAAATGCGCATTTCTAATAGCTTCAATATTTATTTGAGATAAAATACAATCAATGTATTCATTAAAAGGATTATCATACTCTATTAATCCTTGAGCAATACCCTCTTCAAAATCTATTGATTTTATTTCTTCGCCTTCTAATTCTTTAATATATTTTTCTACATCATTTGTAACTATTTCATCAGCATCTTTTCCACCCTTAGTAAATAACTTTACTCCATTATAAAGTGCTGGATTATGACTTGCTGTTATTGCCATACCATAATCTAATCCTAATCTTTTAACTTCAAACATTATTAAAGGGGTTGGTACTCCTCTATGAATAAATAACACTTTAATTCCCTCATAGGCTAAAACTTCGGATATCCACATTGTAGCTTCTTTAGATAAAAATCTTCTATCATATCCAACAACCATAGTTCTATTTTCAACATTCTCAGCCTTCATTTTTCTAGCAACAGCTCTAGCTAATTGTTGAACATTATCCTTAGTGAAATCTTCTCCTATTATTGCTCTAAATCCTCCGGTTCCAAATTTAATCATAAAATTCACCTCTAAACTATATTTTTTAATACATATTTATCTACAATAAAATTTAATTTATCCCACTTTAATTCCATATCTCTTACAAGCTTAAGTTGAGTTCTTGTTCTATCTAAATTTTGCTCTTCATAGCTAGTTTTATAATAAACATCACCATCTAAATAATCTGTTAAAAACCTAATTCCCTGTTCTAAAGTAATTACTTTTGCACCCATAGGTAACATTTCAATTTCATTTTTAGTAAGACTATTATCTGTTCCTTCTAAAAATCCCTTTGTAAATGCTTCAAAAAACTCTAAATCAACATATACTTTACTTAAATCTTTTTCATCTTCTAATGCATGTGTTGCTCCACTTCTTATCGCATCTCCAAAATCATATAATGAAAGTCCTGGCATTATTGTATCTAAATCAATAACACATATTCCTTCTTTAGTTTTCTCATCCATAAGAATATTACTTATCTTTGTATCATTATGAGTAACTCTTAAAGGTAATTCTCCCCTTTCATACATATCAAGTAATATAGAAGTGTCATTTTTTCTTTCCAATATAAAGTTTACTTCTTCTCTTACTTTATCTAATCTATTAGCTTTATTATTTTCAATTGCACTTAAGAATGTTTTAAATCTCTCTCTTGTATTATGAAAATTAGGTATAGATTCATATAAAGTTTCTGCTTTATATTCTGATAACATATTTTGAAATTCTCCAAATGCCTTTCCAGCTTTATAAAAATCATTTGATGATTCTAAGATATCATAAGTTATAGTATTAGAAATAAATTTAATGGCCCTCCAATAATTCCCTAATGAATCTTTAAAAAAGCTTTTTCCTTCCTTAGTAGGAATTACTGTTATAGTTTGTCTATCTATATCTCCATTATTATTTTTGACTACCTCTTTTAAGTAATTACATATATTACAGTAGTTTTCCATTAATTTTTCAACATTTTTAAAAATTAGGTGATTAATCTTCTGTAAAATATATTTCTCTTCTTTATTATTATTTTTACATACCACTAAAAATGTATCATTTATAATTCCACTTCCAAAAGACTTAACATTTACAATTTCACCATCAAAATCAATGGCCTCAAGAGCTTCTGTTGTAAATTTTAAACATTCGTCATGCATCTTGGTTTTATTTCCTCCCATATATTTTTATTGTAAATTCCCTCTTTTATCATATCATCTATAGCTGCTCTTACAATATACTTATCCTCTTGATATGTAACTCCATACCATTTATCCTTAGATTCCATAACCTTTACTTTTATTTTATTATTTGCTAGAAGTGAACTTACAACTGAAGGTATAAAATATTCACTCTTCTTTGGATCTTTTATTGCTTCTGTATCTAAAAATGTCTTAAATTGATCTTCAAGAGCCTCAAATATATTAGTATTAAATGCCCACATATTCATTGATACAGGAGAATTATATTCTAATTCAATCCAGTTAACTTCATCCTCAGTATAGAAAGCTGATTCACCCTTCTTTATTATTTTTGTTCTTTCAACAACTTCTTCTAAATAACCATCTTTTACTTTACAAACCCCTCTTGCAACATGTCCATTTTCTGAAAGTGTATTACATAATTTATATCCAATCATTCCATACATATTTTCATCATTATTTGTAGTTAAGAATTCATATATTTTATTAAAAGCCTCTTGACCATAAAAATCATCTGCATTTATTGCAACAAATGGAGCATCAACTACATCTTTAGCACATAATATAGCTTGACCTGTTCCCCATGGCTTAGTTCTATCTGCTGGAACTGTATATCCTTCTGGTAAATTATCTATTTTTTGAATTGCATATCTTATTTCTGCATATTTCTCAAGTTTATTTCCTATAAGTTCTTTAAACTCTTCTTCAATTTCTTCTCTTAGTATAAAAACTATTTTTTCAAATCCTGCCTTTATTGCATCATGGACAGCCAATTCTAATAATATCTCTCCATTTGGACCAATCTTATCTATTTGTTTTAACCCACCATATCTACTTCCAAGTCCTGCTGCCATTATTAATAATATTGGTTTCATATATTCTCTCTCCCTTTTACTGATATTTTTTATTATATGAATATAACTCTGCAAGTAATCCTGCTAATCCTATAAACATAATAAGAAGCCCATTATATCCACTTATTGTATTTCCTTTTATAACTAATATAATTGATATAATAAATATTAAAATATAAATTATCTTCTTAACCATAAAATCACCCCTATAGGTAGTTAGTAGCCTTTAGTTAGTAGTTATTAAATGATAAAACTTTCTATTTTTATATACCCTTAATTTACATCCTAACTACTAACTAATAACTTCTAACTAATTTTGTTCCACTTAATTTCCCCTGGTTGTAATTCAACTTCTGTCTTATTTCCATCTCCATCGTATACAAATGTAATTTGTTTTTCATGTGAATTGTTAATTACTGCATATTTGTTACTTTCTAAATATGCTGAAACCTCACAATTTAAATTATCTGCATACCATATTTTCATTTTATCTTCTTTATGAGCAGCATAGAAACAACTTCTCATAAGTATTCGTGTATTTTCAATGGAGTATGGTAGTCCAGCTATATATACAGCTCTTCCCTTTCCATAATCATTAGATGACATTAATAAATCTCCATTTCTATAGCAAATAATTTCTGTATCTTTACTCTTAGCGTATACATTCTTTTGTCCTTCTCCAAAATCTATTTCACCCGTTACATCTTCTGTAATAAAATGCTTATCTAATTCTTTATTAAAATATTTATCTGTACTTAATGAGAATCCTAATTCTTTATCTACACCTAAAGCTTCTGATAATTGGAAGAAATGTCCTCCTTCAAGAGCTGCTGATGGTTCTCCAACACCAACAAATCCTCCACCATTATATATCCATTCTCTTATAGTAGTTATAATATCCTTATCTAACCACTTTTCTCCACCACTAAATGCAGTCCCTGCATCACCAGCATTAATAATTACATCCATATCCTTTGGAATACCATTATCCTTAATATCATCAAAACTTATAAATTCTACATCAAAGCTCATTCCACTTAAAGATTCTATAATCCCTAAATAAGTGTATATTTGCTTATACCATAAAGCATGAGCAACCATATGAGTTTGCCATGTTCTAAGTTTTCCCCAACAATTTAATATTCCAACTTTTAATCCACAGTATGGTTTATTTCCACCTATATTATCATAAATTTCTCTAAACTCATTACATACACTTTCAATATACTCAACAAATTTAGGAAACTTATATGCTAATGATAAATATCCGCCATAACCAATTCTATCCACTGGTTTTCTCATTAATGCCCTTCTTGCTGTTACCCAATTTTCTTTTGCTTCTATACACGGATCATTTCCTTCAAAAAATGTATCTGGGAAAAAATATGGTAAAAATCTACCTTCTGTATATTTAACTCCTGGAATATCTGCAATCATTCTAAGTGTTGCTCCTCCACCAACAGATCCAACTACTCCGTCTAATCCTATACTGCTAAAATATTTACCGTAAGGTTCTGTTCCTATCCAGTTATCCCCCAAAAACATCATTGCTTCTCTTCCATCTGCATGAACTATATCAACAAGCTTCTTAACATTCTCTGCTACAAATTTTTGTTGAAAATCTATATAATCTAAATATTGTCTAGAAGGTACTCTAAATGGAGAGTTATAATATCCTTGATCGACAATATCTTCTGGTCTTAATGCATAACCCTTTTCTTCTTTAAAAGCCTCTAATGCTTCTGGACTTACACTTGAGCTATATCCAAACCAATCAACAAACTTCTCTTTAGCTAAATCGTTAAATATTAACGTAAAATGATAGAAAAATGTTGTAAACCTTACTATATTAGATTCTGGATGCTCATCTAACCACTTATGCATAGCTTCAAAAATATATTTATTACTCTTAGGTTTTCTTGCATCAAATGGCATCTCATGCGGCTTGTCTCCCCAATTATTTGTAATGTGATTATACATTTGTGTTGGATCCCAAAGACAATAAGCTAAAAATGTTACAGTATATTCATGCCATTTATCAACATTTTCTATAATAACTTCTTGAGATTTTTCGTCATAACTCCATAATTCTGTATCAACTACTTTGTTTGTAGTTCTATCTATTACTTCCCACCATGTTTTTATATCATGATAAGTATCAGGCTGAACTTGTTCGCTGAAATACCCATCCATTATCTTAATTCTTAATTTATCCTCACTTGCAACATGGTGCTTAGTCATTAAATATGTTTGTTGTAACTCTTCTTTATTTGCTTCTGCCCATTTATTATCTCCACGTGCAACAAAGTAAGTTGAATATATTCTTTCTGCTAATCCCTTTATTTCTTTAGGAAGCTTAAATCCATCGCAATCTCTTATTCCATCTGCTCCCCATTTTTCTGCTATTTCCATAGTTTCTTTGATAAAATTATCATCTGTCGGTATTGTGACTCTTCCCTTATTCATCCTTATCTCCCCCTATTCTTTTATACCGCCTACTGTCATTCCTTCCGTTAATTGTTTTTGTACTAAAATATAAAGTATTATTGTTGGAATCATTACTATAACTAATCCTGCATACATAGCTCCATAATCTGTTGCTGTTTTTTGTACTTGCATTAAATTCAATAATCCAACTGGTAAAGTTTTTGACGAATTTGGAAGTAATGTTAATGCAATTATATATTCATTCCAAAAAGCTAAGAATTGAAATAGTATTACAGTTATAATACTTGGTTTAGCCATTGGAATTATTACCTTAATTAATGTTTGAAAATGAGTACATCCATCTATTGTTGCTGCTTCTTCATAAGCTTTTGGTAATGTACGTAAATAATTAGATAGTAAATAAATTGTAAAGGGCAATGCTGTTGAAGCATAAACTAAAGCTAGTACAATTTTATTATCTAAAAATACCGTCATCGCAAGAGGAAGAGCAAATATTTGTTTCATTGCCTTATCTGCATCAAGTATTAATAAAAATATTGGAACTACAATATAATTAACATTTATAAATAATCCAGCTGCAAATAATGTGTTTATTAATTTTCTACTTTTAAAATTAAATCTTGATAATACATAAGCTGCTGGTATAGCAATAACTAAAAGAATTATCAACGCAAGTGCAGTTACAAATATAGAATTTAAGAAATATTCTCCCATATGTGATTTAATAAATGCATTTGTAAAGTTTTCTAACTGGAATCCCTTTGGTAAAGCCCATGGACTACCATAAAATTCTGATTTATCTTTAAAGGAAGCAAGTATTGACCATCCTAAAGGTATCAATATGCTTAATGTAAATAATATTAAGCATAAATATATAAATGCTTTCATTAAGTTACTAGATGATTTCTTCTTATTCTTAATAGCTGATTGTTTATAATTAACCTGTTTTTCAGTAATATTTTGCATATCTAACACCTCCTAATACTCTATTACTTCTCTTTCTGTTATTTTGCTAAGAATTAAAGATAATCCAAATGAGAATAAGAAAATTACAACTCCTATAGCCATACCATATCCATATGAAGAGTTACCATAAGCTTGCTTGTACATATATCCTAATACTGTTTCTGAAGCTCCATCTGGTCCTCCACTAGTCATTACTTTTACAAATAAGAAACTTAAGTTAATACAACTTATTATAAAGAAAGTTAAAGTTGTTCTAACTGTTCCCCATACAAGTGGTAAAGTTATACTAAAGAATTGATGAATTTTTGAAGCTCCTTCTAAATCAGCTGCTTCATATAAACTTTCTGGAACACTACTCATAGCTGACATATACATAACCATATAATAACCAACTGCTTGCCATATCATAGCAATAGAAATACACCATACTACAGTCTTAGGATCACCTAACCACATTCTTTGCCAACTCTCCAATTTAAATAAACTTAAGGTTGCATTTATAATACCTTGATTTGGATCTAATATTGCTGAGAATATAGCTGATATAACAACTACAGAAAGAATATTTGGTAAGTAAAAAACTATTCTGAAAAAATTATTAAACTTAATATCTTTTCTAATTAATATTGCTGCTAATGCAATAGCTAATATTAATGTTACAATACTTACAAACACAATTAAAAATAATGTGTTTTGAAATGACTTTATAAATTTTTCATCTTTAAACAATATAATGAAATTATTAAGCCCTACAAATTTTTTATTATTACTTAATCCTCCCCATTTAAATAATGACATCCAAAATACGCTTATAGTTGGCATTATCATAAAAATGAAAAATAAAATAACTGCTGGTATAACAGACAATCCTATAAAAAGTTTTTTGGATTTACTATTTTTTCTCAATTAAACCACTCCCCTTTACCTTTTTATTACATTTGTTAATTATATTTTATCCAAGTGTAATCTTTTACACAACAAAATTGTTGCTTTATTTTTTAGTTATATTGCTAATCAAGCAATATATTCTAAAAAAGACTATGGTAAACGTTTAATTTTTGTATTATAATGGTATAACTGATAAAAAGTGTTTAGGGGTGTTTTATGAGTAATACAAGATATAATGTTAATGAAAAAAATATTTATAATATTGATTTTGAACTGCTTTATATAAGTAAATCAAAATACGGGGAAGATTGGCATAGTACTTCTCACTTCCATCCATTTACTGAAATCTTTTTTATAACTCACGGTAATGGAATTATGGAAATTGATTCTATTGATGTTTCTGTTAAGGAAGGTGATTTAATAATTATTAATCCAAACTGTCCACATACTGAAAAATCATCTTATAATCGTATGGATCAATTAGAATATATAGTATTCGCTATTAACAATTTAGCTTTAGCAAATAAAAGTTTACCACAATTAAATGGCGATGATTCAAATCCAACATACTATAAAATAATGAATTTAAACAATAACAAAAGTGTAATTTTATATTACTTAAATACTTTAGTACATGAAGTAGAAGAGAAGAAGGTTAATTATGAATTAGCCTGCAAAAGTATATTAACTCTATTTATAATTTATATTTCTAGAAATACTGAATCTAATTTATTAATTGCTGATAATCCTGAAAAACTTAATATTGAATGTGTTAAGATTAAAAACTATATAGACTCTCATTATTCAGAAAATATAACTTTAGATATTTTGTCTAACTTAAGCTACGTAAATAAATTCCATCTAGTTCATCTATTTACTAAACAAATGGGAATTTCACCAATAAACTATTTAATAAATAGACGAATCGAAGAATCTAAAAATCTGCTAACTACAACCAATTACTCAATAAGAGATATTTCTACTATAGTTGGATTTTCTAACTCTTCTTATTTTAGTCAGATGTTTAAAAAATTCACTGGTTATTCTCCAAGAATGTATAAAACTAAATATACTACTTTAAAATAATGCATTATAATTTTATTTAAGGTAACAAAAAAAAGACAATCCATAAGATTGTCTTTTTTGGAGCGGGTAGTGGGAATCGAACCCACCTTTCCAGCTTGGAAGGCTGGAGTATTACCGATATACGATACCCGCAAAATTGGAGCGAAAGACGGGACTCGAACCCGCAACATCCACCTTGGCAAGGTGGCGCTCTACCATTGAGCCACTTTCGCAAGTTTGGTGCAGATGAAGGGAGTCGAACCCCCACGCCAAAGGCGCTAGATCCTAAGTCTAGTGCGTCTGCCAATTTCGCCACATCTGCATTTTTGGTGGCTTACCGGGGAATCGAACCCCGGACACCTTGATTAAAAGTCAAGTGCTCTACCGACTGAGCTAGTAA
>OIFT01000149.1_pt1 | contig 15610 bp, 16 predicted proteins | sample 1582161 | NCBI WGS metagenome assembly OIFT01 (sample SAMN07501037, study PRJEB24779) | human gut metagenome | isolation source: stool | host: human infant | place: USA: Pittsburgh, PA | reverse complement strand
AGGTAGATACATTTATGTAGCTGGTAATTCACAAGATAGTTACGCTGATGTACCTAGCTATGAAGAAAGTGGGTACACTGATGTATCTACAAAGGAAGAAGGTAGATACATTGATGTAACTAGTAATATACAGGATAGTTACGCTGATGTACCTAGTTATGCAGAAAGTAGGTACGTTGATGTACCTAGTGATGACCAAGGTAGATACGATAATGTATCTACTTCACGTAATAATATATATATAAATAATAATAATATAAATAATATAAATAATATATATAATATATATTATAATAAAATATATATAAATATAATTAATCATTGGAATAGTAAGAAAATAGGTGAAGTTGTTAGTTTAAATATTAAGATTATAGAAAGTATAAATAATGCTATGACTAAATATAGTTTTGATGAAATTAAAAAAGCAATTGATAATTATGCCAATGTTTATAATAGCGATTATTTTTATGACTTTCAGTGGCACTTGCCATACTTTTTAACTAGGAATAATGCCATAGGAAAGTTTGTTGATAATGGAGATATATGGCTGAGATATAAGCAAGAATACTAAATTTTCTACGAAAATAGTGGGTTTAATAAAAGTTATAAATTGCAATAACAAAGATTAACAATCTGCTATACCCTTTCCCTTTGTGATAAAGCTGCGTATTAAACCATTATGACGTTAGATGAATATGGTTGGTGTTAGTATAAAATAGTGGACACATAAAGAGTCAAACTAAGTAAAATAATATTTAGCTAAGAAAGGATGTGTCCATTATGGGAAATGGCAAGAATTAATGAGAAAAATGAAATATTAAAAAAAGCTATTATAAGAATATACAAAGCTAATAAAGACATATATGGAGCTCCTAGGATTCACCATATAGTTGGTATAGAAGGCTTTAATATATCTTTAAAGAGATTTCAAAGAAATATAAAAAATACTCCAATTTTTAAATCGGCATTATCTCTCCCTATAAGTTCAATCATCATAATTAGGTCAGACATCTTACCAAAGTTTTTAGAGTTTTCAAATAGTATTTTTTCATCTTTGCTTAAAATAACTTTTTTTACATCTAATAATTTTGAAAATGTATCTACATTGAATTTATATTTTTCAATCAATAGTTGCAATCTTTCCATTACATATTTCGACGTTACCACTTTTAAATCTTTAATTTATTCCATATTAATTCTTCCCTTCAAATTGGAATTTAACGTTTCAACATATTAATTACTTCACTAATAGCGATACATTTAGCATATCTATCCTTCCATATAAATTCATTATAATATTTATAACTTTGCTCTCCTCTAAAGAAGTCATTATCAACAGTTGAGTTAGCATAACTTGGTACAATCATATTAAACCCATGTTCAAAACCACACTTTATTGTAGCATCAATACATTTATCAGTTTGAAGTCCAACAACAATTATATCCTTTTCCCCCTTTTCTCTTAAATATTCCAACAAACCAGTTCCTCTAAATGAACTATTTACATTTTTTATAAATACTTTCTCTTGTTCCATAGGCTTAAATTCTTCATAAACTTCAAATCCATCTTTTCCTTTTGTTAAATCACTTTCTACACCATCATCATGTATTACATATAATACTTCTATGTTATTTTTTCTTGATGTATCAATTAATTCCTTAATATTTGTAACAAAATTTTTAAAATTATATAATTTACTATTTACTAATAATTTTTGTGTATCAACGACTAATAAAACCATTTATGTACTCCTCCATTATTTCATCAAAATATTTTAGTATCATTACAACTCTCAACAATAATTTAATGTGGCGACCCTTTCTGCACATAAATTCATCACTCCACCACAACTTTCAATACAAAATCCAGTAAAAATTTCACCATTCTCACTTTCTAAGGCACAAACAACATGATGTGCATACACAAATGGTGATACTTCTTCAGGTTTATATTGCTCCTTCGCTTTTAAATATAACTTTTCCCAAACATCCATAATATCATCTCTCTTTCAAATTTATCTAGTTAATTGAACTAAATACTCAACAGTATCTTCTTCAAATTTCTTTTGACCAGTTAAATTAAATCCATGTTTTTTATAAAAACAAATTGCTCTTTCATTTTTTTCTAATGCCCAAAGATTATTAGCGTGATACTCATTGATTGCATATTCTATCAGTTCTTTTCCAATTCCTTCACCTTGAAAAAAAGTATCTACATATATTTTACAAATCTCAGTCCCATTCATTTGAATGAACCCTTTTATTAAACCATCATCATAAACTAATATATTTTTTAATATTTTATCTTTTCCAAAATAATTATCAGCCATAGTAACTACTTGCAATTCTCCAAATGAAAACTTCTCATCTTTAAAAATAGGAAAATAATTCACCCTATTATTAAAAACATATATTTCGGCTATTCTTGATAAATCATTTGTTTTTGCTTTCCTAATATTCATTATATCCTCCGTATAAATTCCTATTTATTGCTCATAATATATTAAAATCTATTGCATAACTTATAAATAATATAACCTAACAAACAACCAATAAACGAAAGACTTACTGGTATTATAAGAACTAATGCCAAGAGTTGACTTTCAGCAATTACACTTGGAGAGTTTGTCCAAAAAAGATTAAGATACAACACAAAGCAAAATAAAAAACCAGCAATGGTAACTCCCATAGGTATCCACCTAATCCAATACTTTTTTTACTTTACTTAAAATCAAAAATTGGACTACACAAAAAATAATTCCTATACCTCCCCAATATAAAAAATCCATAAATTACCCCCCATTAAAATTATTCGTATTTATAATAACTTTATATTCCAAGCAAGTATACCCAATACTCCCCTTATAGTTAAACATAATAATAACCAAGCCACTTTATTAGAATTTATACTTGTTTTTTATCCATAATAAGACACCTCTCAATAGATTAAAATTAGTAATAGCTCTTAATATAATTTTTATCATTAATATAACTTTGCCATATAAAATTCGTCTACATATACACCATCAACTAACATAGATTTCTTTTTAATACCTTCTATCTCAAATCCATTCTTTTCATATAAATGTTTTGCAATAACATTAGGACACATTACTGTTAGTTCAAGTCTTGAAATTAAGTTTTCTTTTGCCCATAAATCTAATTCTGAAAAGAATTTTGTTCCAATTCCTTTTCCTCTATGAGCTTCACGAATTCCAACAACGATATACGCTGTATGTTTAATTCTTTTTAACACTCCTCTTTGAGCAGAAAGAAAACCTACAATAGTATTTTCTTCCTCTGCAACTAATAAAAGATTAGCTCCATTGATGCTTTGTTGTATCATTCCTTGTACTCTACTAACATCATTATCTCTTTCATTAGGCTCTAATAACATATATTTAGTTTCTTTATCTAAACACAATAACATGCTTAATAAATTGTTTGCATCGTCTAATTTAACCTTACGAATAATCATTTCAAATCAACCCCTTTTTATTTACAATATAAAACAATTGTTTATTTAGCCTACCGAACACTCTAGAATATTATTATATTCTCAATTATAAAGTTGCAATAAAATTGTTTACTCCATGAGCTATAGTAGCTGATAGAACACTATTATTTCCAGCCTTATATATACCTACAAAATAAATATGCATAATCATTTTAGGAATTACTGATATAAAAACTTGAAAAAAAGTAAGATTACTTTGAGCTAATATGAAAGGTATATGAATACTTCCAAAAACAAAAGCTACAACTAATAAATTTACATATTTATTTTTTATCAATCCTTTTAGCCTTTGTTGAAGAAACCCTCTGAAAATAATTTCTTCTACAAGTGCTATTTCAATCAACATATATAAGAAATTCCAAATTGACATTGAATCTAAGTTGAAATTAATACCTTGTACCCAATTTAAAATTAATAATAACAAATATAGAGGAATATATAATATTATCCCTATACTTATTTGTTTTAATATTTTTACTTTATTAAAACCTATTGATTTTAGACTTTGTTTTCTATACTTCAATATAATAAAAATAGGCAATATTTGAAATAAACTTAGTGGAATATGAAATAAAAACCTTGCAAATAATCTATTATTGAAATAGCTTGCAAATTTATCCCATAGCACTAAATCAAATACTATGTACCTATCTATAGCCGTAGAAAAAAATACATAACCAATCATAAATATAGCTAAAACCCCATCAACTTTACTAACATTTAACTCATTATCACATTTGTTGAGTATATTTTTCATATAATATATTCACTCCCAATCCCTTAAAATATTATCATATTTACTATTGCTTCCCATTTAATACTCATAATAGTTTTACGGTATTAATATCCATTTTCACCCTCCCTATTATTAAATTAATTTTTTCTTTGATACAAATATTCATCCTATAATATACCTTTTAATAAAATTACATACTAAATATCCTATAATTTACATAAAAATATTAAATACTATATTAAAGAACTACCTTACTTACTTTTAAATTTTCAGTTTTCTTTTATTAATAAAATAGGAAAATATAAGATTTATTTCTTTATATTAAATAAACCAGCTACAACGTTTTTTAAACCGTCAAGATAAAAAGTTTTTACGACACGGTACTTCCCCTCTGGCAAGTCTGAAAAATACTTAGATAATTCTATCTCTTCATTAGATTTACCATTTCCCTTTAATATCAATCCAATCTCTATAAATTCATGATTTTTATCGAAGGGTATCTTATACCATTGATTATCCAATTCCACTTCTAATTCAAAATCAACTCCATAAAAGTATTCATATTCTGTTTTGTTTTCTAAAATTAAAGTAATATTTTCTTTTGAAGATTTAATAGTCTCTTCTTGTACTGTTACATTTATATTATCACAATCTATAACAATATCTGATGGTTGTAAACTTGAAACATCTAAAGTTTTCCTTGAACATCCATAAAATATAAACATCATTATTACAATGATAAAAATATAATTATAATTTTTTTTCATATTCCCTCCATTTAAATTGATTTTATTTGAAGAAGATAGATTTTTTTATCCACTCACTTTTTAAAATTGAATAAAATGATAAACTACAAAATCTATCATCTCTAAATTGAACCTCTCTCAATGTACCTTCATAAGTCATTTTACATTTTTTCATTACTTCTCCTGAGGCCATATTTTCGATATCGTGCTTTGCACAAATTCTATTTACACCGACTTCTCTAAATAAATAATCTATTATATTTTGTAAAGCCTCTGTTGTTATCCCTTTACTCCAATATTCCCTTCCTATACAATAACCTATTTCACAAGACTTATTCGTCTCTTCTAAATTAACAACTGATATACTTCCTATCGCCTCATTAGTTTCTTTTAACTCAATTACCCAATTATAAACATTATTATTATCATAATTTGATATCCACATATTGATAATTTCTTCTGAATCTTTAATGCTATTATGTGCTTTCCAAGATAAATATTTTGTTACTTTAGAATCGCTACTCCAATTTTTAAACATATCTTCAGAATCAGCTATTTTAAATTTTCTTAAAATCAATCTATTTGTTTCAATAGTTTTTGTTCCTATATGATTCATAAATTCACCTCAAATTTTTTAACTATTTAACGTATAATTTAATATGATTTTTTAACAATTATTATATTAATTGTACACAAAAAACATTAAAATAGTAATACTTTAATTACAATTATATACTAATATGTAATTTATAAGTTTATAATTGTAAATATTTTTATAAATGTCTATACTCTTCAAATATAAATTAAAAACTAAATTATATAATTTCTCTCTAAAATTCTAGCTTTTATAATAATATAATGTATATTTTTATCAGATTTACTTGTACAAAAATAGCCTTTTATTAATTTACTTTATTTTCCATAAATGATATTATATATAATTGTAGAGTGGCCAAACTACTTATAATTAAATAAGAAAATTACTAAAATTAATGAATAGTTAATTTTATAAAAATACACACTTAAATGGGGAGAGATTTTTTTTATGAGATATTATATTTTAAGAACTAACGCGAAATCAGAGACTAATACCCACAAATTACTTAATGGGTATAACTTTAAAATAAATAATTTAAATGCAGAAAGATTAATTAGTGATGCCAAAGATGAAGATATTTTCTATTTACTATACAATATTTCTGAAAGGAAATTTGTAGAACAAGGATTAATTAAAAGCATTGAATCAAATAAACCTTCTAACAAATATGAAGCTTTATTTGCTGAAAGAAAAAGCTTAAATATTCGTTATTTACCATATTCAACTCCTAATTGTGGAATAATTCCAACTTCCAAAAAGAAGGTAGAAGAAATTCTTAATGTTGCAGTTTAATAAACATCTACTTAATATTTCATGTTATTTTAAATAGTGCTAGTTTAAATCTTGGAATAACAATAAAGGAGCTCATTTATGACAACGGGTTCCGTATTGAGGTGCAAATGTTATAAATCTCATACAAAATCACATTATAAATCGCAGTATAAATCTCTTGATTTATAACAAAATAATGTGTATAAAAAAATAAGGCTCTGTTAAAAGAATTCTTTTAACAGAGCCTTATTTTAATGTTATTATTTAAAATATCGCTGATAGAACCATATCTTTATCTGTTTTTAATTCAAAGTTACTAAGCAAATTAAAGCCATTTTTAACATCATAGATATACATGTTTATTCCATCTGTTGAGTACAATTTATTATTCTTCATTACAGTTAATGTATGTTGATTCTCAGTATTAAATGTTTGTATATCTTTAGTATTAATATCAAATCTACAGACTCTATTCTGTGTAATTTCTGAATTTGTATAACTACCTTCAATAATATACAAATAATTATCTACAGCATACAGATTATTTAAATTATTAAATGGTATTTCTACGTTTTCAACTTCTTGAGAATCTAAATGTATTTTAACCATTATATTAGATAATGCGTCAACACCATCTCTATTAATTAGTGCATATATTGTATTATATTTAATAATTGCGTCTGTTATAAAAAGTGAATTATCAATTTTTATAGTATTTACAACACTAAAATCAGATTTATTTAATTGGAATAAATTGATATAGTTCAATGTATCATTATTAATCACATTGAATGTATATATATAATCACTATCCTCTAATAAATATATGCACTGTCCTTCGATAGATATTTGATTTTCCACATTTTTGTTATCTATTTTTACTTTACTTAGATTAGTTTCAGAAAGTGATGAGACACCTAAGTAAGCATAAGTATCATCAACATCAAATGAAGTTACACTTCTTTTATTACAATTTTGAATTTTACTATAAGACAAGTCTTTTTTGTTTAATTCAATTATAAAGTCTTGAGATTTATTTCCTAATACAGGCATTGTATAATATACCTTATCCTTATTAGTTATAGTCCTCTTTGAAAAATTAGCCAAATTAACTCCACCTACATTTAGTTTTGCCGTTTCGACATAATTTCCCAAATCTGTATATGTAGATATATTAGATTCTTCATTTACTGTTGATGTGTACACTACTCCTAAATCATATTCTTTTGATATAGTTGTTTCTTTTCTAACACAACCTGTAAGTATAGTTAGTAAAATAATTCCTATACAACTTATTGCAATCTTTCTTTTCACTATAATTCCCCCTTTTATGACAATGTATTTATTATTATATCGTAGAATTATAGAAAAATCTTCAATATATTTCTTAAATATATCTTAAGTATTTATATTTTTTACATTCTATACTATTTTAAGTATAATATATCTTCTATTTTATATTTCTTAGTCGCTATTCCAAGCCTCATAGCAGGGGTTATTTCTTCACCTTTATATTTATAAGTCTCACAGAAGTTTAAATATGTTCTTAAAATAGTTATCATATATTGAGCATATTTAGGATTAAAATTAGCATATATATAACTTTTTCCTTCTCCTCTGCCGCCTGATAATGGTCTTTCTAATATTGATACCTTTCTTCTTATTTGATTGAAAAAAGTGTTTATAGACCTCAAATCTATTTTATACATTATCTCTGCTAACTCATAACAATTAAGATTAGATAAATCCGTAACACAATTAATATATCTATCTCCTTCATCTTTATAAGGAAATGGATGAGGGATAGAATCATTAGTTCCAATAACATAATCTTTCCCGTTAATTGTTTCGGTTATATATATTTCATTATTATATATAGTATAAGCCAATAGGTCTATCGCTGCTTTACCTAAACCTTCCTTTAAACTATTAGCCTCTTGCCATAATCTAATATTTTCTTTATGAGTTAGATATTGTTTATACGCTTCATTTTTATCTAATTCTTTATCAACCTTGCAGGTAAAAATATGAGTATCTTTACTTGAAATACTTTCTTTGTATATCCTCAAAAGAGATGTTAGTAAAGAAGTATCTTCATCCGTAACTATAAATAACTTATCAACATTCAACAAGTTATTTATCAGCCAATGATGTGCATAAGTAGTGTATGTTGAATTAACATGAAATCCATCTATATATGATTTTCTAACTTCTAAATCTCTTAAAAAAAGTTCCGATTCACTTAAAGTAGAATCAGTAGTTGTTTTAGATACTTTATATTTACTTGTCTTTTGCAAATATGTATTCAACTTATCTTCCTTATATTTTATATAGTCATTTTTAACTTCGTTTACGGATGTAGTAAAATCAAAAGCAACATCTGCTCTAAATATATATCTACTTCTCGAATCTGTAGTCGCTATAATGCTTGTAGGAAACAATGGTTTCTCTTTTCTAAAATAGAATTTTTACCATACCCCTTTTTTCTAACATTGTTAAGATGATAAGTGAATTTATCAGTGTTAAGCCATAACGTATCGAAATGAGTATTCTTTAATTTCTTATCCTCATATCGCTCAAGAAATTCTAAACACCTTCTATATAACCACTCTAATTTATTGTAGTAAGTGCTGCTGCCAATATCTAATATTTCACATATTCTTGTTACAGGAGTTCTGCTTAATATTAGTTTCATGAATAGAGGGAGTATATCATTCTTCTTTTGATAATAAGTAAAACATTCTTTCTGCTCTGGTAATACATTTGTAATTTTCTTGCATAATTTACACTGATACTTTTGAGAGTTGCTTGAACTTTTACCACGTCTATAAAAACTATTAGGATTATCAAACGGATTTAAATCTTTTTTAGAGCAATCTTCTTTATGGAATGTATAATCTGGTTCTATAGGAACTGTGGTGTTAATATCTATTAACCTTTTAATTTCTTCTGCCATTGCCCAATTTGAAAAAGGAGCCGTATAACTTATTATTACAGGCTTATCAATAGTATTATCATTAATATCATTACACTTTATTGATTTAAAATTCTTCCCTGTAATCATATATCGAGATGGATTCCCCTTTAAGTTTTTATACTTGAATTGCTCTTTACCATACCATTTACAAAAAGGATTAGCACAAAAGTTAGTTTGAATGTTATAAGACTTTTTATCAATAACTAATTCTACAGGGGTATATAGAAGATATCCATATTTTCTCGAAAACTCCATCTTTGATAAAGTGGTATAGTCTATTTCCCTCTGATTAATTTCTTCTTGAGTAATAGGTGGAATAACTTTTACTTTACTAATAGTTTTATCTGACAATCTCTTTAGTTTCATTATCTCTCAACTCCGAATCACTAATAGTATCATACAATGAAGCAAGTATTTTCTTATTGTATCTTTGCTTATTAACCCATTCTATGAAATCAGTATCTTCTAATAGGTTTAATAAAAACATATCCAGTATTTCTTCTTGGCTATATTGAGTGTATTTAGAGTAGTACTCTAATATGGAAAGTGTTCTTGTTGATAATTCTAAAGAAACCTTTTTCTTATTTTCTTTTTTAGGTTTTATATACTTCACCTCTGCAACCCCTTTCGTTTAGGTATAAATCACATACGTATTCACATATAAAATCACATATATATTCACAAAGATAATAAAACTATTATTTTTTTATTTTATATGTGATTTACCCTGTGATTTACTATGTGATTTTTAATCAATTTTATATTATAATTATTCCCTAAAATAATCAATATAAACAATTTAATAAGAAAAATCACATGTGAATCTTAGTGTGATTTCACATGTGATTTTAATTGAGATTTTAGTCTATTTAGTGCATTTTGCACCTATAAACGGAACCCGTTGCATTTATGATAAGCTCCTTTATTTTTCTTATTTTTATTATATTATTTTAACTTCCAGATATCTTCATTATATTGAGCAATTGTTCTATCTGATGAGAAGAATCCAGCTTTACTGATATTTATTAAAACTTTTCTATTCCAAGTTTCTCTATCTGAATAATCTTCAAATACTTGATTTTTAGTTTTAATATAATCTTCAATATCAAGTAATGTCATGAACCAGTCTTTAACTATTAATTCATTGTGAAGTCTATTTAAGTTAACTTCATCTCCAACCTTTAACATTTCATCACTTACTATAAAATCAACTAATTCTTTGATGTTTTCTTTTTCATAATATTTTCTTGAAACATAATCAGCCTTCTTATAATGTTCAATTACTTGCTCACTTGATTCACCAAAGATATAGATGTTATCATCCCCAACTAATTCATGTATTTCAACATTAGCTCCGTCTTCTGTTCCTAAAGTTAATGCACCATTTAACATAAACTTCATATTACCTGTTCCTGAAGCTTCTTTAGATGCTAAAGAAATTTGTTCTGAAACATCACAAGCTGGTATTAACTTAGAAGCTTTAGTTACATTATAGTTTTCAACCATAACAACTTTTAAGTGCTTGCTAACAACTGGATCATTATTTATAATTTCTTGTAAGCAAAGAATTGTATGGATTATATCTTGTGCTATTATATAAGCTGGTGCAGCTTTTGCTCCAAATATCATTGTAATTGGAGTTGTTGGAATGTTTCCTGCTTTAATATCTAAATATTTATGAATGATATATAAAACATTCATTTGTTGTCTCTTATATTCATGAAGTCTCTTTATTTGAATATCAAAAATAGAATTTTCATCTATTTCAAGACCTTGAGTATCTTTTAAATATTTCTTTAATGCAATTTTATTGTTCTTTTTGATTTCCCCAAGCTTTGCTAATACTTCTTTATTGTCAATATACTTAGCTAAATCTTCTAACTTAGTTGCATCAGCTTTAAAGTCCTCACCAATAAGTTCTGTAATATAATTAGTTAATTCATTATTACAGTGTATTAACCATCTTCTGAAAGTTATACCATTTGTCTTATTGTTAAACTTTTCTGGATATATATCATAAAAAGGTCTTAACTCTTCTTGTTCTAAGATTTCTGTGTGAAGTGCTGCAACACCATTTACACTGAATCCATAGTGAATATCCATATGAGCCATATGAACTCTATCATCTTTATCTATAATATAAACTCTTTCATCTTCATATTTTGCTTTAACTAAGTTATCTAACTCTCTGATAATTGGCATTAATTGAGGCACAACTTTTTCTAAGTAAGCAATTGGCCATTTTTCTAATGCTTCAGCTAATATTGTATGGTTAGTATATGCACAAGCCTTGGTAACGATACCGATAGCTTCTTGCATTTCAATACCCTTTTCCCCTAATAATCTTATTAATTCTGGTATAACCATTGAAGGGTGAGTATCATTAATTTGAACAACTACATGCTCATGTAACTTATGTAAGTCATATCCATTTTCTTCTGCTTCTAAAAGAATTAATTGTGCAGCATTACTTACCATAAAGTATTGTTGGTATATTCTTAATAAATGTCCTGCTTCATCACTATCATCTGGGTATAAGAATAATGTTAAATTCTTTTTGATATCTTCTTTATCAAAGTTTATTCCATCTTCTACTAAAGTTTCATCTATAGAATCTATATCAAATAATCTTAATTTATTTGATGCTTGATTATATCCTGTTACATCTATATCATATAATGTTGAAGTTACTTTAAATCCACCAAATAATACATCAAATTTAATATTAGATTTATTTAACCAACCTTCTGAAGTTATCCATGGATTCTTTTCAGTAGTTTGTTTATTATTCTTAAATACTTGTTTGAATAATCCATAGTGGTAGTTTAATCCAACACCATCTCCATTTAACCCTAAAGTTGCTATTGAGTCTAAGAAACATGCAGCTAATCTTCCTAATCCACCATTTCCTAGTGAAGGTTCTAATTCTATTTCTTCTATTTCAGTTAAATCTTTTCCATTGTCAGCTAATACTTCTTTAACTTCATCATAAAGACCTAAATTTATTAAATTATTTGATAATAATTTACCAATTAAAAATTCTGCTGAAATATAATATAGTTTTTTGCTTCCTTTATTTGTCCCTTTATTTTTAATGCATCCCTTTGTCATTTCTAATAATGCTAAATATACTTCTTCGTTTGTTGCTTCCTCTATTGTTTTTTGAAATCTATTTTTTAAGATTTCAGCTAAATTATTTTTTACCATAATAAATTATCCCACCTTAAATTCATTATTTTTTAATAATATATAATTTAATAATTTGTTTTATGATTAAAACATTTACAATTATATAATAGCAATTTTTCAAAATAATCTTTGTACATTTCTTTTATTTTTTGTATATTTTTTATGTTATTTTAAAAAATATCAGCTTTTATTTTTTATCCTATGCTTTTAAAAAAATTTTTCCATTTCCTTTTCTAAAATTTTTACAAAAAAATAGATATACCTTTAAGTATACCTATTTTAAAAATAATTATTTAATTAAATGCTATTAAAATAATTTATAACTGTTTCTTTATCACTAAAATGATGTTTAGTTGTGCCAATTATTTGATAATCTTCATGACCTTTTCCTGCAATAACAACTATATCATCTTTACTAGCAATTTTACATGCATATTCTATTGCATCTTTTCTATCTTCAATTACAGTATGACTATCAGTAATTCCAACTATAATATCATCAATTATAGCTCTTGGGTCTTCAGTTCTTGGATTATCTGAAGTTACTATTGTTATATCACTATATTTAGCTGCTACACTTCCCATTATCGGTCTCTTAGTCTTGTCTCTATCTCCACCACAACCAAATACAGATATTATTTTACCTTTAGCAACATCCTTCATTGTCTTTAAAATATTTTCAAGTGCATCTGGAGTATGTGCATAGTCAACTACAACTGTACATTCCATCTTATCGTGATAAACTCTTTCACATCTTCCATCAACAGCTTTCATAGTATCAAATGCTTTTATAGCATCTTCTACAGACACATATCCACCTACTACTAACATTCCTATAACACCTAAAGCATTATAAATATTATAAAGTCCTGCTATATGAAGTTTAACTCTCCCTTTAAATTCTTCACCAATATATAAATCAAAAGTTGAACCATTAGCTTGTAAATCTAAATTTTTAGCTTTAACAAATCCATTATCTACTCCATAAGAAGTAACTACCTCATCATCTTTGCTGCTATCATGTAATGTATCTAACATTTTCTTTCCATATTGATCATCATAGTTTATAACAGTAGTTTTAGCACCCTTTATAAACTTAAATTTTGCATTATAATAATTTTCAAATGTCTTATGATAGTCCATATGATCTTGAGTTAAGTTTGTAAACATTCCTCTGCTAAAGTTTAACCCTTCTACTCTTCCCATTGCAGAAGCATGAGATGATACTTCCATTAAACAATATTTACAACCAGCTTCTCTCATATCTTTAATAAGCCTAAATAGTTCTATAGCTTCTGGAGTTGTCATAGATGTTGGAATCATCTTATCTCCAATATAATTTGCTATAGTTCCTATAAGTCCAACCTTGTTTCCTGCATGCTCTAATATATGTTTCATCATATATGTTGATGTAGTCTTTCCGTTAGTTCCTGTTACCCCTAAGAAGGTTAAATCGCTATCTTGTATATTAAAAAACGTCTTTGCAATAATAGCCATACATTCTCTTGTATCACTTACTCTTATGTAAGCAACTCCTTCTTTAATATCACTTATATCTTTACTATGAACAATTACTTTTGCTCCTTTTTCTATAGCATCATTTATTAAATCATGTCCATCTACTTTTAATCCTATAACAGCAATAAAAAGGCTTCCTTCTATTACTTGTCTTGTATCCCTTGTAATATCTATAACATCTATTTTTGTATAATCTATTTCATTTGTAGCAGTATAATCTAGATTTGAATTTCTTAATATTTCACTTAATAACATCTAAAATCTCCTTATCTTAAATTGATTTTTATTACTCACTTTTAACAGTATATTTCATTGTCCCATAATATTGTACATCATTTATAATTCTTTATCTATAAAAAGTAAGGTTAAATCCTATTGATAATTTTAACCTTTTAATTTTAGATTAATCATTATTTAAATATCAAAACTATTTACTTTTAAATATTTTTTAACATATACCTGTCCTTATTTAGTGATATAATTAATATAAAAATTCCATTTTAGAGGTGAGTTAATGAAAGAAATCATAATAATTTTATTATGTATTATATTTATATCTTTAATAATAGTAATTTACTATGGCGGAAATTACTTGTATAACTTAGGTATAAACCCAAAATACCCTAAAGATTTAATATTTAAAAGTAATAATGATGAAGAAACAAAACAAAATGAAACTAGTGGTGTTTCCAATAATGATAGTAGTACATGGTTTATTAAATATAGCAACTATGAAGATTTATTTCTTAAATCTGAAGATGATTTAAGATTACATAACTACATAATAAAAAATAAAAGTAATTCTAATAAATGGGTTATTGCAGTTCATGGTTATACTTCTCAAGGTAAGTATATGGCTTCATATGCTCAAAAATTTTATGAGATGGGCTATAATATTATAATTCCGGATTTAAGAGGTCATGGAAAAAGTCAAGGAACTTATATAGGAATGGGATGGCATGAAAGACTTGATATTGTTGATCTAACAAATTATATTGCTAATACTTATAAAGGGGCTCAAATTGTTCTTTTTGGTGTTTCTATGGGTGCTGCAACTGTTATGAACGCTTCTGGTGAGAATCTACCTAGAAATGTTAAGGCAATAATAGAGGATTGTGGATACACTTCTACTTGGAATCAATTTTCTTATCAGTTAAAAGCATTATTTAAAATACCATCATTTCCACTGATGCATGTTGCAAGTATTATTTGTAAATTGCGAGCTGGATATTTTATTAGTGAAGCATCTCCTATTAAACAATTAAAAAAATCAACAACACCAACACTTTTTATTCATGGTGATAAAGATGGATTTGTACCTTTCTTTATGCTTGATAAACTTTATAATGCTTCACCAGTTGAAAAAGAAAAATTAATTATTCCTGGTGCAGCTCATGCTAAAGCTAGTTACGTTAATCCAAAACTCTATTGGGAAACCATAGAAACCTTCCTAAACAAATACATTAACTAAATTGTTCGTTACGTGTAAGCGAAAAAATGAAATATTTATTTTCCAGGAAACGTGAAATTTTCACCTAGAATTTATATAATTGATTCC
>OIFT01000148.1_pt1 | contig 15812 bp, 18 predicted proteins | sample 1582161 | NCBI WGS metagenome assembly OIFT01 (sample SAMN07501037, study PRJEB24779) | human gut metagenome | isolation source: stool | host: human infant | place: USA: Pittsburgh, PA | reverse complement strand
AATACTTTAAAAGGTATTGAATGTATTTACGCTCTATATAAAAAGAACCGCAGGTCTCTTCAGATCTACGGATTTTCGCCATGCCACGAAATTAGGCATATGTTAGCCAGTTAAACGAACAATGACATGATAAAATGGTAATTAGCTATATTTTTCTAACTTTGCAACATAACCATAATTAAATAGTTATTGTGTATGAAAATAATATCTTAAATTAAAAATACTGTTATTAAATTAAGAATATATAGTAAAATTCATCTGTTAACCGGTGAAATATTGAAAAAGTGATATTCAATACGAAGAAAGATATAATAAAATAGTTCAATCAACTACTAATAATTTAAAGAAAAGAAGGGTTCAATCATGTCAGAATATGTTTTAACGAATGGCATCGTATATACAGAAAATGAAATGATTAACAATGGATATGTTCATATTAAAGATGGGAAAATTTTGGACGTTGGTAAGTGTCCTTTTCATCCGTCATCGTCTCATAATACAATTGACATTATTGATGTAAAAAAACGACATATACTGCCTGGGTTTATAGATATTCACATTCATGGGGGGTATGGTGAAGATGCCATGGATGCATCTGAACAGGGTTTACAACATTTAGCAGAATCACTCCTTTCTGAGGGGACAACATCTTTTTTAGCAACAACAATGACACAGTCAACGGTCAACATTGAGCGGGCTCTTCAAACTATTGCTAAATATACTCAACAACAAGATGTTACAAATGCTGCCGAAATTGTCGGAGTACATCTTGAAGGTCCATTTATTTCAGAACATAAAGTAGGCGCACAACACCCTCAATTCGTACAACGTCCTACGGTTGATAAAATAAAGTCGTTTCAGAAAGTAGCGAATGGACTAATTAAGATTATTACGTACGCTCCTGAAGTTGATGGAGCAACAGAAACTTTAAAGACAATGAAAAATGATATCATTTTTTCAATCGGACATACGGTGGCAACGTTTGATCAAGCGAATGCAGCTGTAAGTCATGGTGCCAAACATATCACTCATTTGTATAATGCAGCGACCGGCTTTCAACATCGAGAACCGGGCGTATTTGGTGCAGCCTGGTTAAATCAAGGATTGCATACTGAAATGATTGTGGACGGTATTCATTCACATCCGGCATCCATCGCACTTGCATATAGGCTTAAGGGGAATCAAAGTTGTTATTTAATTACAGATGCGATGAGAGCTAAAGGAATGCCAGAAGGACATTATGATTTAGGTGGTCAGGATGTGATTGTAAAGGGAAGTGAAGCACGTCTGTCTTCTGGGGCTTTAGCTGGAAGTATACTCAAAATGAACGAAGGACTTAAAAACTTAATACAATTTACAGGTGACACGATTGAGCATTTATGGAGAGTAACAAGTTTAAATCAAGCGGTGACATTAGGCATAGATGACGTAAAAGGTAGTATTAAAATCGGGAAAGATGCAGATATTGTTATCATAGATGATGCATGTAATGTTGAAACGACGATTAAAAATGGAAAATATCATGCTTTCAAATGATTTATCATTGGTTGAACAAAAAAATTATTTTGTCTACAATATAGCATTGGCATATGTTTAACATATAACAAAAGATTTATGATAGAATGAAGCCAATCACATTTTTTACGGGGAGTGTCACGATGGGAAGGTCTTAGCATGTAGTTGTCACTTATTGATTCATGATGATTTAAATACGTGTTACCTAAGCGTGACACAATATATATGGAGGTGAATCCCTAGAAATAGGGAATTAATTGGAAACTTCGACCATAATTAGTTTAGTTATATTTTTTCTTTTGATTGCATTAACAACAGTATTCGTTGGGTCAGAATTTGCATTAGTAAAAGTGAGATCAACGCGTATTGAACAATTAGTAGATGAGGGTAATAAGAGTGCAAAAATTGTCAAAAAGATGATAGACAATCTTGACTATTACTTATCTGCCTGTCAATTAGGTATCACAGTAACGTCTTTAGGCTTAGGTTGGTTAGGTGAACCAACATTTGAAAAGATGATGCACCCACTATTCGAGTTATTACATTTACCGAGTCCTTTAACAACGACGATTTCATTTGTTGTTTCATTCATTGTTGTGACATATTTACATGTTGTATTAGGCGAATTGGCACCTAAATCATTTGCTATTCAACATACAGAACAACTTGCACTTTTATATTCAAGACCACTATTTTATTTTGGTAATTTTATGAAACCACTTATATGGTTAATGAATGGTTCTTCTCGTGTGATTGTCAGAATGTTTGGATTTGATCCAGATGCTCAAACTGATGCAATGTCAGAAGAAGAAATAAAAATTATTATAAACAATAGTTATAATGGTGGAGAGATTAACCAAACCGAGCTTGCGTATATGCAAAATATTTTTTCATTTGATGAACGTCATGCAAAAGATATTATGGTGCCACGTACACAAATGGTTACGCTCAACGAACCATTTAACGTAGATGAATTATTAGATACTATCAAAGAACATCAGTTTACAAGATATCCAATCACTGAAGATGGTGATAAAGACCATGTAAAAGGATTTATAAATGTTAAAGAGTTTTTAACAGAATATGCGTCAGGTAAACCGATTAAAATCGCCAATTATATTCATGAATTACCCATGATTTCAGAAACAACTAGAATAAGTGATGCTCTTGTAAGAATGCAAAGAGAGCATGTACATATTAGTTTGATTATAGATGAATATGGTGGGACAGCAGGTATTTTAACAATGGAAGATATTTTAGAAGAAATTGTTGGTGAAATCAGAGACGAATTTGATGATGATGAAGTTAACGATATAGTTAAACTTGATGATCATACTTATCAAATTAATGGTCGTGTTTTACTTGATGATTTAAATGAAAAATTTGACATAGAGTTTGAAGATTCTGAGGATATTGATACTATTGGTGGTTGGTTACAATCACAAAATACTAATTTGCAAAAAGATGACTTCGTTGATACTGAATATGATCGTTGGACGATTACAGAAATCGACAATCATCAAATTATTTGGGTCAATTTGAATTATGAATTTAATAGTGGACGTCCTTCTGTTGATGAAGAACAAGAAGATGACGAACGTGATTAATACTTAAAAAGATAAGTTGTGGGATAGAATGCCAAGTGAGTTCTATCCCACTTTTTGTTTTGAAAAAGGATAATTAAAATGTAGAGGGTAACGAAGATACTCATCATTTAAGGAGCAATAAATTGCATTGTATTAAAATAACAAAATGAATAGATCAAATTTGTTTTATCAGTAAATAAAAAAGGTATTAAAATGATAATAAGCGAATAATATTTATGTAAATAAGGAGAGTTAATGTACTATGACAAATGATGTTCAAATTTTAAATAACGGTTATCCAATGCCTGCAGTTGGGTTAGGAGTTTATAAGATAGCGGATGACCAGATGGAAGAGGTTGTTCGTACAGCTTTAGATGCAGGATATTGCGCATTTGATACGGCTTACTTTTATGGAAATGAAAAAGCGTTAGGTAGTGCATTAAAACAATCAAATATTGAGAGGGACGAGCTATTCATAACATCTAAACTTTGGAATGATTATCAAGGTTATGACCAAACAATAGAGTACTTTAATAAATCATTGGACAATTTAGGGTTAGACTATTTAGATTTATTTTTAATTCATTGGCCTTGCGAAAATGATCAATTGTATATTGAATCATATAAAGCCTTAGAACATTTATATGAAGAAGGTAAAATAAAAGCCATTGGTGTATGTAACTTTAAGATACATCATTTAGAAAAGTTAATGAGAGAAACTAAAATTACACCACAGGTGAATCAAATTGAGTTGCATCCGTACTTTAACCAACAAGATGTACAAGACTTTTGTGATGAACATGATATTAAAGTAACAGCTTGGATGCCTTTAATGCGTAATAAAGGATTGCTTGATGATCCTGTTATTACAGATATTGCTCATCGTTATGATAAAACACCTGCACAAATTGTCTTACGTTGGCATCTCGCACATAATCGTATTATCATTCCTAAATCACAAACACCTCAACGTATTAAAGAAAATTTTGATATTTTTGATTTTAATCTTGAGTTAACAGATGTTGCAGAAATAGATAGTTTAAATAAAAATGCTAGACAAGGAAAAGATCCTGATGATGTCAGTATTGGAGATTTGAAATAAATATAATTAACCAGTTAGCGTTAACTTTTAAAAGATAATTAAATACTTTTTACTAAAAGTTAATGTGTTCCTCATAAATGATAATGTTTAAAACTATTAAGCTTAATTTAAGATTATGTAAATACACAGTATTTAACTAGAATGTATGACAAGGAAATTGATAAAATGATAGCAAATAGTTCAGAGAAAAGGATGTCATTTAATGAAAATCAGAGTCATCGTCCCTTGCTATAATGAAGGCGAAGTCGTTTTGAAAACTTATGACAAATTAACTGAAATAATGAAGAAAGATAGTTTAATCAAAAACTATGAATACGATTTACTCTTTATTAACGATGGTAGTATAGATACAACAATACATCATATCAAGAATATTGTTGCGTATGATAACCATGTTAAATATCTTTCGTTCAGTCGAAACTTTGGCAAAGAAGCTGCAATGATTGCTGGCTATGAGCATAGCACAATGCACGACGCGGTGATTATGATTGATGGAGATTTACAACATCCGCCTGAATATATTCCACAAATGATAGAGGGTTACATTGAAGGTTACGATCAAGTGATTGCTAAGAGGAATCGTCAGGGAGAGAATTTTGTACGTAAAACGTTGTCTCGATGTTATTATAAGTTAATTAATGCATTTGTAGAGGATATCCAATTTGAAGACGGCGTTGGTGATTTTAGATTACTCAGTCGACGTGCAGTTCAAGCTTTAACAACCCTTGATGAATATAATCGTTTCTCTAAAGGTCTATTTGAATGGATAGGTTATGAAACAAAAGTATTTCAATATGAAAATGTGACCCGAGAAGATGGAGAATCTAAGTGGACTTTTAGAAAGTTACTCAACTATGGTATAGATGGACTCATCTCTTTTAACAATAAGCCTTTACGCATGATGATATACCTAGGTATGTTCACGTTTTCTATCAGTATTTTATATATAATTTATTTGTTAATAAATATTTTGATTAATGGTATAAATATACCTGGTTATTTTACTACGATTGCCGCTATATTATTGTTGGGTGGTATTCAATTAATGTCTATTGGCGTAGTAGGAGAATATATCGGTCGTATTTATTATGAAGTTAAACATAGACCGAAGTATATTGTTGAAAATTCTAATATTCAGACTGAGAATCTCGACATGAGATATAATGCTTTAAACCTGAATAAAAATAGAAATAACAAGCGTAGTAATGATTTATATAAATTAAGTTCTTTTTATAAAGTTAAAACATATAGTGATACGTATGCATCAAATTATTCTCAAGAAGAAGGCTTTAAAGAGCGTGTACATTAATGAAAACCGAATGTAGCTGGAATGTTCAAACTCATTCCAGCTACATTCGGTTTTTTATACAGTACAAATTACTTTTTAAATTGAAATTTTTTTAAGGTAAGTGTCATCGTGGTTCCAATGTCTAAATCACTTTGGACTGTGATAGAGGCGTCAATTTGTTGTGCTAACTCATTTGCAATGTATAACCCTAACCCCGAACCACCAGTCTTAGTATTTCGAGAGTCTTCAACTCTAAACGTTCTTTCAAAGATACGTGATTGAAGTTCTGGAACGATACCTATCCCCTCATCTTTTATTGCAATACTAATGGCGTCGTTTTCTTTACACTCAGAAATAATAATATCAATACGGCTACCAGAATTAGAAAATTTTAATGCATTATCTAGTAAATTAGTCAAAATACGTTCGATTGGAGGTCGATACTGGTAGAATGCATCAATATCTGTGCAGAAATTAACTTCAAGCGTACGATTTTCTTGTTTTATGTGTTGTTCGTATGGTTGTAATATATTAACAAGTAATTGATCGAGCTGTATTAATTCCAAAGGATAAGAACGTCCAGTATTTAAATTAATCACATGTGTAATGTCATCAAATAAAATTGATAAACGATTTGCTTGTTTGATTAATGTTTCATATGCTTCATGAACTTCTTGAGGATTACTAATGACACCATCTCGTAGACCTTCAGAATATGATCGAATACCAGCTAAAGGTGTTTTTAAATCATGTGCAAGGTTTTGTATAATTTCAGTTTTTTCTTGTTGCTCGTTTTTTATCATATTCATTTGATTATTAATTTCATATGCCATTTTATTAAATGAATCATTCAACTCTTTAATTTCTCTAGGAGACTGGAATGTTTCATCATCGATGAATTTTTCGTGATTTATAAATTGCTTAGTCTTAATGTTGAATTGCTTAATCTTCTGAATTAAAGGATTAATAAAAATACTACAAATCGAAAGTGTTAAACAGCTTGTTATCATAGTAGTGATGGCTAAAGTGAGTGTCATGTGACCATTAAACCACATGAGCTTATATGCAATAACCAGTATAATTGTTGTTAAAATAACGCTTGAAATGACACCGATAATGATTTGACTTCTTATTGAAAAAATAGTTATCGGCTCCTTTCAAACTTATAACCAAGTCCCCATACAGTTGTAATAGTGTAGGGTAAAAAATCATGTTTTTCTAATTTCTCGCGAATTCTATGTATGTGGACATTGACAGTGTTAGCATCTTCGTAGTAGTCATACCCCCATACTTTTTCTAGAAGTTCGGATTTAGAAATAACTTCACCTTCTCTAGAAGCAAGATACCAAAGCAATTCAAATTCTTTAATGCGCATAGGTATCTCTATATTGTTAATGGTAAGCGTCTTGCTTAAATTTTTTAAAACTAAACCATCAAATTCTAATTGTTCAATTTTATTAGAATAATTTGATTTGCTCAATCTAGCGAGAAGGTTATTAGTACGTAATACTAGTTCTCTTGGGCTAAAGGGTTTTTTAATATAGTCATCAGCACCTAATGTCAGTGCGTATATCGTGTCATGTTCTTGAGTTTTTGCTGTTAGATATATGAAAGGTATATCAAGTTGCATATCTTTCATTTTTTTGACAATATCGTATCCATTAACTTCAGGCATCATAATGTCTAAAATCATAATATCAATATCTGAAGATAATAATTTTAGTGCTTCTTTACCACATGTTGTTGTCGTAACCTGATATCCCTCATATTCGAAATACGTTTGACAAATGTCTACAATATCTTTTTCATCATCCACGATTAGTAAGTGGGTCATGCTTATCTTCACCTCGGTTATTACGGTCTCTAAAATAAGCGATGATTTCTTTAAGTGATACCTTAGCCAATAAAGAGTGGCTCATGAGTAAAATAATAAAGAAAGCTAATTGTAGAGGGTACGTAAAAATCATATCTGCTAAAATATAATTTATCATAACGAAGGCTCCAAAGAAACTTGCAGCGTATGCAAATATACCTAAAATTAAACCTAAACCAATGGCCATTTCCCCTAAAGGCACGATTATATTAAATAATCCTGTTGTGTGTGCAACAATATGTTCAAAAAACCATTTATACCATTGTGGAGAGTCTGTGTTATCTCTAATTACTGGAACTAGCCCGTTTAATGTAAAATCACCTGTAAATTTCTCCCATCCTTGTCTGAAAATAACAATGCCTGAAATTACACGAATTAAAAATATTATAAATAAACTTATTTTCTTCATGATTAACACTCTCTTTCTATAGTTAAAAACGTCTACATTTAATAGCTAAATTATTTTAATTTAGCGCCACCAAAAATGACATGTGCTTTTTCGCAATAAATTGTTACTTCATTGTATTTTTCTATATCTACATTTTTTAAGTCAAAAGTTTGTTTGGATTTATTGTAGTCTACTGTTGAAATCTTTTTACCGGATTTAATATCTCCGTTTTTAGTTAGGTAAACATACAGGTCTGGACCTTTTGAAGATTTGTAATTCTCTAACATAAGTTTGCCATTTTCAATTTTAGCTTTACCTTCTACTTTTTCTCCGTTTTTAGATTCAAAATTACCAGATAATTTTTTCGTTGTGTCTGTTTTTACATTACTTTCTTCTTGTTGTTTATCTTTGTGATTAGCGTGATCGCTTTCTGAGTTAGAATTTCCACATGCGCCTAACGTAAGTGATGTAACAATTGCTCCGACTGCTAATAAATATTTTGTATTCATAATGTATTCCTCTTTTCTGTTTTTATTTAAGAATAGTTTAATCGGAATACGTGAACATAACCATTAACTGTTTCTTAACTACATTTAAAAAAGAATTAAATCAAAATGATTTTTATTTATAATTATAAAAATGAAAGAGTTTTATTAGAATGTAATAGGCTTGATAAATAAAAAATGAAATAAATAAAAGAGATAAAATGAAGAAAAGGTGTCAATATTGAAAATTAATATGAATTAACAGTTGGAGGACGAGGGTATTCATTTTGAATTCTTTATCCTAATATGAGTTCGACACAACTTATATAACAAGTGAAATTTCTCAGTGACATTTTCTTATTGAATCAAGTGTTTAAATTGGAAATTGCTATAAAGATATTCTCAATTCTGTATTAGACTGTCTAAAAAATATGCCTAATCCAATCACTTATGACCTTAGCTCAAAAGATGTTTCATTTTAGAAATGTCTACAAATAAAAGAGGCTGCGACATAAAGTTCTAGGATAAGTAAATAAAGACACTTTCTATTGAAATAATATAGAAATTGTCTTTTTTATAATTTTTTTGATTATTTTCAGCAATCTAAAAACAGGATCCACATCAATTTTTCTATCAGAAAATACAGATTGTGTGTAAGCATATTGAACTACTTTTAACATCATTTTTGGATAATATGATGTTGCACCTCGATGATGTCTGAATTCAGTCTTGGGAATTTCTACAATATCATTCACATGTCGTGAAATATCATTTGTGGGGATAAGAACTGAAGTTTCCATTGGTAGAATAAGTTGAGCCATGTTATAATCTTTATACATAAGGCGCCTCGTTAATTTAGTTTAGTGATGTTTATTAAATTATACGAAAGTGCCTTATTTTTTAGAGTATTTCAATGTAAAATTACATATAAATACAAAGTATTTTGGCGAGACTCTTGAGGAAACAGGACAAGCTGAAGACTACAGGCTGAAGCTGTCCCCTAAGAAAGCGAGCCAACAATACGAAGTATTGTAAATAAAGAAGCCAGTAAATGAATTTATAAAAAACTCATTTACTGGCTATTTTGCTAGGAATTATGTCCCAGCCTCTATCTTATAAATCAATGTAAGGATAATTATTTTTTATTTTTTATGAAAAAAACACCTTGCCATAATATAAAACCAATGAGTAAGCTATAAATGATTAAAAAGACATACCAAAAGGGCGTTAAAATCATCGTTGATATGAGAGATAGGATAATAATAATTGTACCTGTTGTCATTGGTCTTTTAATTTTACGAAATAGTGAAAGACGTTCAACTTCGTCTATTTTGAAAGTACCTACAAAAAGTAAAATCGCGCCTATTATAAATATCGTGGGTGATAAATATGGGATGGACATATACACCGATTGTGTGCTCGATTTATCAGTAATAAATTGCAATAAGCTTATAACAATAGCTAGTATTATAGCAATAAACTTTTGGTCAGAAATTACAAAAGGATATAGCTTGAAATTTAAATATATTTGTAAAAGTGTCCATATCATAAAGAGTGTGACGGTAAACATCGTAATAAAATTGAATTGATTAATCGCAAAAATATCAATCACGCTATTGATTAAAATAGATAATAATATGGAGCTAAACTTAAGCTGTCTGAAACGATGTCGGTATAAATCGATGCCAAGAATTAGCAAGACGATGGCGATGTTAATTAATATATATATAATCATGTTGAACTCCTATTCGTAATTCTTCATCTCTTCATTATACCAATTAACATTAACTTAATCATTTCATAACACTCAGAAATATTTAACGTATTTTCAATATTAGACGCCTTTTTTATTACTCCATAATAATGTATGTAATTGTGGTAGTACATAGACATGATTCATATCACTACTTTGCATTACACGATCCACTAATTTCTCATATCTTTCAAGTAATTTATCTGTATGTTGGTCAACGTTATCATCAAGATAAGGATTGCCTACCTGTAGATAGAATGGGATGTTAGGATAACGATGATGAATTAATTTTGCAAAATCATAGTCTGCATCGTCAAAAATCACCACTTTCAAATTAAGTGAATGAAATGTACATTGATTTATAACAGAATCTAATACTTCTAGATTAGTTTTCATTCCCGAACTAGGGGGTTTTGGACTAATTGTTAAATCGTCAATTTGTGTCATCCATGATTGGAAACGACTACCTTGTGTCTCTAAAGCTGTATAAATATGTTTCTCTTCAAATAAATTTACTAATTCCTGTATACCTTTGATTAAAGCAGGGTTACCTCCAGATATAGTCACGTGATTAAATCGATGACCACCTATTTCAAGTAACGCTTCATAAATTTCTTCAGCAGTCATTAATTTGATATCTTCTTTAGCACTACCGTCCCAAGTAAATGCAGAATCACACCAGCTACATCTATAATCACAACCAGCTGTTCGCACAAACATTGTTTTTCTTCCTATTACACGACCTTCACCTTGAATTGTTGGTCCGAAAATTTCTAAAACGGGTATTTTAGCCATTTACACTTGATCTTCCTTTGGTCTATAAACTACGTAACTTGAAGGTGTTTCTCTAAGATAAACTTGAACACATTTCGGTTGATTCTCTCTTTGATTTAACTCTTTTTGAACAATGTGGTAAATCGTTTGTGCGACAATTTCTGTTGAGGGACTTTTATCCTTAAAAGCAGGCAAGTCATTAAGCAAATAATGGTCAAATTGTTCGTGAACTAGCTTTTTTAAATCTCTAAAATTAACTAAAAATCCACATTTATCTAGTGTATTGCCAGCAATTGTTAAGTTGACGTAATATGTATGACCATGTGTACGAATACATTTTCCTGCTTCTTCAAAGGGAATATAATGTGCAGCAGAAAAGTTAAAATCTTTGTTAAGTTCGAATTGATATGGGTGAGTGACACTTGGATAAATTTGTTGCATTTTCTTATTCTTCTCCTTTATGTTCAAGATAATGTTTTAAACCTCTAGCTCTTAAGTGACATGCTGGACATTCACCACAGCCATCACCAATGATACCGTTATAACATGTTAATGTGTTGTGGCGAATATAATCTAACACACCTAGCTTATCGCTCAGTGCCCATGTCTGTGCTTTGTCTAACCACATTAATGGCGTGTGAATGACAAAGTCTTTATCCATTGAAAGACTTAAAGTTACATTCATAGATTTGATAAAGCTATCTCTACAATCTGGATAACCTGAAAAATCTGTTTCACAAACACCAGTAATAATATGTTTAGCATGAATTTGATAGGCCAACGCGCCAGCAAAAGATAAAAACAATAGATTTCTAGCTGGTACGAAAGTATTAGGAATACCATCATCATTATCTTCAATTTTTAACTCATGTTGTGTAAGTGCATTGGGAGTAAGTTGAGATAGTAATGACATGTCTAAAATATGATGTTTTAAATTTTGTTCTTTTGCAATTTTTTTTGCAACTTCAATTTCTGTATCATGTCGTTGTCCATAATTAAATGTAACGAGTTCAACTTCTTTAAAATGTTTTTTAGCGTAAAATAAACATGTCGTACTATCTTGACCACCACTAAATACGACAAGTGCTTTTTCTTTATTTAAGTCATTTTGCGACATTGATATGACTCCTCATCATTGTGATAATTTTGCATAAAAAAAGTCTATCTCTATAAAAAAGATAGACAGAAATATTAAAGACATATATAGTCTTAACGTTATAATATGAAGAAATTCATTGTTGAAATTTTCATGTCTAGTTTTTTATAGAGGGTTTCGGCTAGGAACCTCTGTTATTATTTTGTACGGAACATAGAATAAACGAAATGCTATATAAAATCAAGTCATGTTCTGTGATAATAGAGGGTAAGAACTATAATAATTAACAATCTTTATCGATAATTGAGGTATGAATATGATTTTAATGATAGATAATCAAGATTCTTTTACATATAACTTAATAGATTATATTAAGGTACAAACTACTGAAGAAGTGAAAATTATTTCTGTAAATGATTTGATGATACAGCATATCGATGCATTAAATCCGAGAGCGATTGTCATTTCACCTGGACCTGGGAAACCAAGTGATTATCCAATACTATCATCAGTATTAGAAATATTTCATCGTCACGTTCCCATTTTGGGTGTCTGTTTAGGTTTTCAATTAATCATTGAATACTTTGGAGGAAACATTATCCATAATGATAAACCTGTTCATGGACATATTACCAAGATAAGCCATAGCAATGAGGGTATTTTTAAAGGGCTACCATTGTATTTTAACGTAATGCGATACCATTCACTTATGGCTGACCCTTCTACAATATCTAGCGCATTAAAAGTCACAGCGCTGAACAACGAGAATGTTATCATGGCTGTTGCGCATCGTAAGTATCCTATTTATGGTTTACAGTATCATCCCGAATCAATACTAAGTGAATATGGTCACGAACAATTAAATTTATTCTTAACCGAGGTAGGGGTTAAATATGCACATTGAATTTAAGTATCGCTATTATGAGAATGAAAAGGACTATGAAGACTATCAATTAGAAATGGATAACGTTCAAGATTCTAAAATTGCATATCGTCTTGATGAAGTAGGGGATGTCATTCACTTTGCAGAACAAGAACAACGTAACGGAAGTTATGTTGCACTTTATGTTACTTATGAAGCAGCACCTTTTTTTAATAAGGAAATGGTGGTCAATATCGTGGAACAATCCCATATTTTTGCTGCAGCTTATTCATTTAAATCGGTCAATTCGATAAAAAATATAAAAAAAGTAATGTCTACTAAAAATCATATAAAAACTGAAGGATTTTATTTTTGTGAAAGTGATAAAGCGATGATTAACAAGGTCAAATCGATTCATAAAGCCATCATCGAAGGGGCAACGTATCAGGTGAATTACACAACGCGCTTAAAAGCAGAAATTTTCTGTCCTATAAGTCACTTATATCATCAACTTACTATGTCACAAAATGGTAATTATACCGTTTTAATGGACACACCTGATATAAAAGTAGCATCAATATCGCCTGAACTTTTCTTTCAAAAAGGTGACTATAAAGGTAAATCAAATATGATTGTTAGCAAGCCGATGAAAGGAACCATGCCTAGAGGGAAAAATGTTAAAGAAGATGAGCTATATTATAATAATTTAAAAACTTCCTCTAAAGATATGGCAGAGAATGTGATGATTGTAGACTTATTACGTAACGATATTACAAGAATTGCTCAAAGTGGAACTATAGATGTACCTGAACTGTTTTCGATTGAGAAATATGACACAGTTTTCCAAATGACCAGTACAGTTTGTGGCCAATTACAAGATGACATTCAATTAATAGATATGATGCGAGCGCTCTTTCCTTGTGGTTCTATTACAGGTGCACCAAAAATAAATACAATGCAATATATAGCTCAGTTGGAAGACATGCCAAGATCCATTTACTGTGGAACAATTGGCTTATTACTTCCAAACCAAAGGATGATATTTAATATACCTATACGGACAATTGAGTATAATCATGAAGAAGCGGTTTATGGGGTGGGTGCTGGTATAACAATTGATTCAATACCTGAAAATGAAGTTCAAGAATTTCACGATAAAACTAAAATTTTGGAGCGGTTATAATATGCATTTATTTGAAACAATGAAATTGGATAGGGGATTCATTCCTCGGCTTGAATACCATTATCAACGTATTTCAACTTCTAGTGAGCATCTAGGATTTCAATTTGATCATCTATTATGGAAGCAGTTTATTCATAATATAAAAACCTTGCATTCAAAAGGCGTATATCGTTTGAAGGTGACGTTAAACAAAGAAGGGGAACTCAACTATGAGTTATTTCCGATACCCGATAAACCTTTTTTTACCGCACGACTAGTTCAACAAAAAAAGAATATTGATAAAGTAATCATAACTAATAAAACAACAGAACGTGATTATTTAACACATAATCATTTCACAGATTTAATACTGATCTATGATGAAGAAGGTAAAATTTTAGAGTTTGACATTGGCAATGTAATGATACAAGAAAGAGATAAATTGTATACACCAACATATAAAGAAGACATGCTCCCCGGCTGTATGAGACAATCTCTTATTGATCAAGGGGAAGTTATAGAAAAAGATTTTTATATCGAAGAATTTAAAGAAAAAATCAAATCGAGTCAAATCAACGTCTATTTAATCAATAGCTTAAGAGAGGTTGTCGGTGTTAAAGTATATGTATAATATATTTATGAAAAAGAATTTTAATGATAAAAAATAATGAGGTAGCCTATGACATTATTATGGTTAGCTATATTAATACTTCTTACTGTATTAGGTAAAAAGATGTCAAACCAAGCCATTAAAAACAATCAAGTGCTTATTGCTAAGTTAATAGCTACTATAACTACATTTTGGGCGTTTGTGTTGGTTTATTTGCTTATGCAATCTATAATGCCACATATTATTAAATTGATGAATGTGTTTTATCATCATTAATTTTGACGAGGTGATATTATGAAAATATATAGTCAAGGCGACCAAGCCATTGTTGTTTCAATAGAGAAAAATGTATCTCAAAGACTGACAGAAGATTTACTTTCATTGAGAGCATATTTAATTGATAAATCATATCCATTTATTACTGAAATTGTAGCTACAGAATCTGACCTAATGATTTGCTATGACGCAAGAGATATGATTAAACATCACCATATTCAGTCACCATTTTTATATATGAAAGCTTTAATTGATTCTATAAAATTAGAAATTAGACATCATCGGCAACAACTTCAAGCGAAATATATTCAAAAACAACAATCTGTTAATATTCCAGTTATATATGGCGGAGAATTTGGGCCTGATTTACAACATTTGTTAAAGCATCTTAAACTCAAATTAGAGGATTTTGTAAAATTACACACTCAAGAAAAATATTTTGTATCAATGATGGGGTATTCACCAGGATTTCCGTATCTTACCGGAATGAATAAAAAATTACATGTGAACCACACAAGTAAAAAGAAAAAGTTCATCCCTTGTGGATCAGTTATTATTGAAGGGAAAAAATGTGGAATAGTGACTACTGATACATATAATGATTGGTTAGTTATAGGATATACACCAGTTCAACTTTTCTTTCCTGAGCAACAAAACTTTACATTATTAAAGCTAGGAGACAATGTCACATTTGAGTCTAAAGGTATCAATGAAATAGAGCTAGGAGATTATAAAATATGTCAATCATAATTGAAAATAGTGGTCTATTTAGTAGCTTTCAAGATTTTGGAAGAAAGGGATATGAACATGAAGGTGTTATCCCGAGTGGTGCATTAGATGAATTAGCACATGAAATAGCCAACCGTCTGGTTGCAAATGACAAGAATGAAGCAACACTTGAAATGACTCAAAAAATGGCAACAATTCGCTTCACTGAGCCGGCACTAATAGCTTTAACAGGTGGAAATTTTAAAGCTGAAACTGAACATATGAAAATTTATCCTAATAAATTATATCTCATCAATGAAGGTGAGACATTGAA
>OIFT01000134.1_pt1 | contig 20312 bp, 20 predicted proteins | sample 1582161 | NCBI WGS metagenome assembly OIFT01 (sample SAMN07501037, study PRJEB24779) | human gut metagenome | isolation source: stool | host: human infant | place: USA: Pittsburgh, PA | reverse complement strand
CAAACTTATATAATTTTCAAAGAGCGAGCAATTCTATGAAAAATCAAGCTATTTTTTCATATCAGCTTAACAGATTCTAATTAATTTCTTAACCTCCTCCGACAAATGAAATAACTTCTATAGTATCATTTTCATTTAAATTCACTTTATTAAATTCTTCTTTAATAATTATTTTTCCATTTAATTCAATTACTACTCTATTTTCATTTAAGCTAAAATTTTGTAATAGTTCACTTATTGTATGAATATTTTCATTACTAATTTCATTTCCATTAACCCTCACCCTTTTCACCTCCTCACCTCTAAGCCAATTCCAAAATATGTATTAACCTCTGAGGCACGCTATATTTGTCGAAAATAAAAAAGCTGTACCAACAGCAGTACAGCTTTTAAACAAATAATTTTTTACAATAAAATTTTAAAAATAATATACTTTCGTATATCTTTTTAAATTCCTATTAATTATAAAAATTTCTATAGCTTCCCTCCGCTGGTATTAACCATATCAGGTTCATAGGGTTAGGATTTTTCCTTCTCAGCCTTATTGGCACCCCTAGCTTTTTTATTATCTTTTATTCCATTTTACTATTTAATGTATATATTTTCAATATTTTGTAATAACTTTTAATAAGTTTTTTACTTTAAGTTACCAATAATAATTTCATAACTTTTCTTTTATCTTCTAGAACAATACAAAGCTCATAATCAGTAGTAGTGGTATTAGCTTGTTTTCTAGACACTTTCTCAATGCCAAAATAATCAAAGTTTATATTAAACTTTTTATCTATTCCAAAAATCCTTATGGACCTCTGCTACTGCTTCTTCAATTTCCTTAAAAGGTCCTATAACCTCAATATCTTTTTGTCCCCTTGCAAGTACTTCCCTACATGGCAGATCAAATGTTGGATTTTTAGGATCACTTCCTGTTATCTTTAGTAAATCCTTTTCCGACATTCCATACACTATCCTTCCAACATTCCCCCAATATATAGCACCTGTACACATAGCACATGGCTCCGCTGTTGAATATAAAGTACATCCCCATAAAAAATCTTTTGTATACTTCATAGATGCTTTTTCCATTAGCTGTGTTTCAGCATGTCCTGTGCACTTATAATTTGTACCTTCAATATTCATTTGTTCTAGTAACACTTCTCCATCACTACTTACTAGAATACACCCAAATGGCATATTTCCAGATTCGCGTGACCTCCTAGAAACCTCTACACACTTTTTCAGATAGTATAAATGACTTTTATAAACCATATTTTCTCCTTCCAAACAATCTTATAACTTTTTCATATTTTAACATAATATTTCACATAGTTCCAAACTATATATTGATGTTTTATATTTTTTATAACATAAATAAAACTATAATTTATATCCATATAAAAATATTTTTAAATTTGTTCTTCTATACAACTATTAATTAATTTTGATCCATAATGAATACAAAATTTAATTTCTTTTTTTCTTCTTGTTCATTTTTCTTTTTACACCCTTTAAATAATTATAAGCTCTATACAAGGTTGGATTCTTTACTTCCTCCTCTTTCTTATGAACAAACCTCATTAGTTCCATAATAGGTTCTATTTTATTTAGTGTATCATTATATCCCTCAATTATTCTTACTCGCTTCGCATTAGTATCTAGATTTAATGTGCCTGTTATAGTATTTTCAACTAAATTTTCTGGTGCTATTATTATAAGTCTTGAATTTGGATAAAGAGATCTATCAACTTGTGCATCTTTAGATAATAAAACTACAATTATAATATCACATTTTTCTCCGTATACAGGTTGAATTGGAACATTATCAGCTATTCCTCCATCTATATATTTTTCTCCTAAAACTTCAGTACTATCATATATCAAAGGCAATGATGCTGATGCTAACACAATCTTTTTAGCCGTTTCATTATCATAATCATTTATTTTAAAATACTTAGCATTAAAATTAGGTAACTTTGTACATGCTGCATAACATATCTTGTTGTTTTCCTTAATTTTATTAAAATCTAGGTACTTTTCTACTATTTCAACGGCACCATCATTACTAATAGCTCCATGTTCTAATTTATCAGTTAAAAACTTCTTTGCTAATTGTAGATTCTTTCCTCCAATATACAATCCAATTCCTCTTTTAATTAATTCAGTTTTGCTAATTGGAACTAATTTTTCCATTGTTACTTCTTCCCAAAGCTTATCTGCTTTCTCAACTTCATCCATAGCAAATAATATAGAATTAAAGGCTCCAATAGAAGTTCCAGAAAAAACTGATATGTATTTAGTTAAATTTAATTGCTTTAATGCCTTCCAGACTCCAAGTTCGTATGCACCTTTGCCTCCACCACCAGCTAATACTAATCCAATTTTCATATATTCCCCTCTCTATACTCTTCCACCTTTTATTAAATAAATTATACTATAAAAAATTAAATTATAGAATATTCATAATTTTTCCTATTAATAATTCTATTTATTATTAGAATCTATTTTAAAACTTTAATTTTTATATAATAACTATTATTATGTATGATATACTATTTATGATATTTCATTTAGGAGCTGATTAACTTGAAGAATAAAACATTTAATATAATTATTTCACCTGCAAAAAAAATGAATATAAATAATGATGATATTATAAGTGAATCTATACCTTGTTTTATGGAGAAAACAGAGTATTTATATAATAATTTAAAAGATTATAGCTATGATGACTTAAAAAAACTTTTAGCTTGTAATGATGAAATTGCAGAGCTTAACTATTCCAGATATAAAGATATGAACTTATATAAAAACTTATCTCCTGCTATTCTTTCCTATGAAGGTATTCAATATAAATATATGTCACCAGACTCATTTAGTAATTCAGAGTTTGATTATATATCAAATCATTTAAGAATTTTATCTGGTTTTTACGGCATTTTAAAGCCATTTGATGGTATTGTTCCTTACAGATTAGAAATGCAAGCAAAATTAGCAGTAGGAAATAATAAAAACTTATACTCTTTCTGGGGAGATACCTTATATAAAGAACTTACTAAAGATACTAATATTATCTTAAATCTTGCTTCGAAAGAATATAGCAAAACTATAGAAAAATATTTAACTAAAGACGACACTTTTATAACATGTGTTTTTGGAAGTTTTGTTAACTCTAAAATTAAAGTAAAAGCAACTGAGGCTAAAATGGCTCGTGGGCTTATGATACGTTACTTAGCTGAAAATAATATTACAGATATAGAAAAAGTTAAAAACTTTAAAGAGCTTGGATTCTCTTATTCAGAAGAACATTCAAAACCTAATGAATTTGTTTTCTTAAAATAATTATAAAAACTATACGATAAAAGCGCTTGTGTTTCCACAAGCGCTTTCTCGCTAATTTATTTTAAATACATTTTCTTATTAAAGGCTAATTTTATTAAAGTTTATTTTTTTAAACTTCCACCATTAGTTGCTATGACTTCTTTATACCAGTCAAAGCTCTTCTTTTTATATCTTTCTAAAGTTCCTGTTCCATCATCATTTCTATCAACATATATGAAACCATATCTTTTTCTTAACTCAGCTGTTGAGGCAGATACTAAATCTATACATCCCCATGTAGTATATCCCATAAGTTCAACACCATCTTCAATTGCTTCTGCTACTTGAACTAAGTGGTCATTTAAATAATTAATTCTATAATCATCATTTACAGTTTTATTACCATTTTCATCAGTAATTAATTCATCAATAGCTCCAAGACCATTTTCAACTATAAATAATGGTTTTTGATATCTGTCATAGAAGAAGTTTAGTATGTATCTTAATCCTTCTGGATCTATTTGCCATCCCCAATCAGATGCTTTTAAATATGGGTTTGGTACTCCTGAAATTAAGTTTCCTTTACCAGCTTTATTCTTTTCAGGATCTGCAGTTGCACATGAGCTCATATAGTAACTAAATGAAATAAAGTCTACTGTATTTTTAAGTATTTCTTTATCTCCTTCTTCAAACTTAATTTCAATATTATTTTCTTTAAAATATCTATTCATATACTTTGGATATTCTCCTCTTGCATGAATATCAGCAAAGAAAAGATTTGATCTATCTTGTTCCATAGCTTTTAATACATCACTTGGCATTGGAGTCAATGGATAGTTTGGTACACCTAAAATCATGCATCCAATTTTAAAATTTGGATTTATTTCGTGACCAATCTTAACTGCTAATGCACTTGCAACTAACTCATGATGCATTGCTTGATATAAATCTTGTTTACTTAACTTTTCTTTTGGAGTCCATATTCCAGCACTCATTAATGGAAAATGTAACGCTGAGTTAATTTCATTAAATGTTAACCAGTATTTTACCTTATCCTTATATCTTGTAAATACAGTTCTAACATAATTTTCAAAGAATCCTATAACTCTTCTATCAACCCAACCATCATAATTTTTAGCAAGTGCTAATGGAGTCTCATAATGTGATAAAGTAACTAATGGTTCAATACCATACTTAGCTAATTCATCAAAAACCTTATCATAGAACTCTAATCCCTTTTCATTTGGTTCTTTATCATCACCATTAGGGAATATTCTTGACCATGCAATAGATAATCTAAAAGTTTTAAAGCCCATTTCTGCAAATAACTTTATATCTTCTTTATATCTATGATAAAAATCAATACCAACAAGCTTCATATTATCTTCTGTTGGTTCTTCTGTTGGTGCTCCTTTTATTCCTCTTGGCATAACATCTTGAATTGATAGTCCTTTACCATCTTCATTATATGCACCTTCAAATTGGTTAGCAGCTGTAGCTCCTCCCCATAAGAAATTTTCTGGAAACTTAATCATTTCAAATACCTCCATTTATCTTATTTAATAGTTAGGAGGATATAAATAAATTTTATCTAGATATTCTCCCAACTATGTAATTATATATTATTTAACTGCTTTTATAAGCTCATCTTTTTCCTTAACATCTTTATCAATTAATGCTAGTACATCATTATAGCTATCTACATTTGTAACAAGTACTGGAGTAATTATTTCATAGCCTTCTTCTTGTATAGCCTTAATATCAAATTCAACTAATAAATCACCAGCTTTTACTTTATCTCCACTCTTAACATGTGCTTTAAAATGCTTTCCACCTAATTTAACTGTATCTAATCCTATATGAATTAATATTTCTGCTCCATTATCTGCAGTTAATCCTATAGCATGTTTTGTCTCAAATAATGCAGAAACTATTCCATCTACTGGAGCAACAGCTCTACCTACTGTTGGTATTATAGCAGCACCTTTTCCCATTATTTCTTCTGAGAAAGTAATATCATTAACTTGCTTTAAAGAAACTGCTTTACCTTCAATTGGAGATAATACAACTGAACTTGATGTAACTTCAGTTCTATCAACAGTTACTTCTTCATTTATTTCCTCTTCCTCTTCTTCATTAGCAGGATCTTCAAATCCCAATACTAAAGTTAATACAAAAGCAATAGCCATAGTCATTCCTGCAACTATTAATGCATTTACAAAGTTAGAACCACCTGCTGGATTAATGAATTGAACTATTGATAAAATTGCTGGTGTAGCAAATACATAACATTTTAATCCAACAAAACCTGCATATAAACCTGAAATTCCACCTGCAATCATACATGCATATAATGGCTTCTTATACTTTAAAGTTACACCATACATAGCTGGTTCTGTAACACCTGCAAGGAAAGCTGAAACAGCAGCTGCACCTGACAATTGTTTTAAATCTTTATTCTTTGATTTTAAGAATACTGCTAAACAAGAAGCTCCTTGTGCTAAATTAGAACATAACATTCCAACTAATAATAAAGTGTCAAATCCAACATTAGGGTTATTTATGTTCATTATTGATAATGGAACGAAAGCCCAATGCATACCTGTCATAACTAATAATGGCATTAATGCACCCATAACCATTATAGCAAGCCATCCTGCTTTATCATAAATAAACACCATAGCTGATGATAATGCTTCACCAGCATAAAATCCTATAGGTCCAATAACTACTAAAGCAATTGGAAGTGCAATTAAAAGTGTTAACATAGGTTTTAAAAAGTTTTTTGTAACTGCTGGAGTAATCTTATCTGTAAATTTTTCAATATATGTCATAATCCATGCCATCATAATTACAGGAATTACTGAATAAGCATAACTAGCTGATGCTACTGGTAACCCAAATAGGGATATCTTTTCACCGGCATCAACAAGACCAATAAAATCTGGATACACCATAACACCAATTACAGCTGCTAATGTATATGCATTTATATTAAATTTCTTAGATGCTGAAATACAAAGTATTAATGGTAAGAAATAAAATGTAGCATCACCTAAATCATTTAATATTGTATATGTTTGGCTAGTATTTGATAACACTCCAATCATCGGTAATATTACAAGTAAAACCTTGATCATACCAGCACCAACTATAGCTGGCATTGTAGCTGACATACAGCCTGACACTACATCTAATATAGTATTTATTACACCTTTTTTCTCTTTTACTCCATTAGAGCTTCCCTCTTGGAAATTTCCAAGCTTAACTAACTCCTTGTAACATGTCCCTACATTGTTTCCAATAATTACTTGATATTGTCCACCTTGTTTAGTAACACCCATTACTCCTTTTATTTTCTTTATAGCCTCATCATCGGCCTTGCTTTCATCTTTTAATACGAATCTAAGTCTTGTCATACAGTGTTGTACACTATTAACATTACTTTCTCCACCTATTTTTTCTAGTATCTTTTTTGCAACTATTGCATAATCCATTTTTATTATTCCTCCATTTAAAATATATAAATTTTAATGAAGTAAAGCCCATAACACAGAAAACCTCTGTTTACAGTAACTACCTTTCATAATTAAGCCTTTATTTATAAAAAAACCTAAGAATTATAGATGAGCGCTCAAATCCATAATTCTTAGGTATAGCCTACATTACTAGTAACAATCCTAAGTAAAATTCTAAATCTTTGATTTAGTTAATCAAACTTACTCAGCAAACTAAGAAAGCTGAGTTTCCTTTTAATCTTCTTTTATTACTCTTTTTATATGTACTGTTAAATACATCATTTCTTCATCTGAAATTTCGTGATTAAACTCTTTTTGTATATATTTTTTAATCTTCTCTGCACATAAATATTCATCTTTATATTGCCCTCTTATCATATCACAAAAATTATTATCATCACTTTTTATAACTTTTCCACTAAGCATTCTTTGTGCAAAAAACTTTAGGTGAGTAATAAATCTTTCATAATGAAGTGAGTATTCATCTAATTCTATATTGAAATGAAATTTAACTATATTTAAAATATTTTGAATGATTTTTGTTATATCTAAAGTATCATTCATATTTCTAGAATTTAGTTGTGCATTAACTATATGTAATGCTATTGATGCTGCTTCATCTTCAGGCAACTCGATGTTTAAACGTTTTTTTATAATAGCCAAAGCTTCCTTACCAATTAAAAATTCATGATTATAGAATCTTTTTATTTCCCATAATAAAGCATTATTAAAGTTTAATCCTTGCTTATATCTTTCAATTGCAAAGCTAATGTGATCTGTTAATGAAATATAAATATTATCATTTAATCTTTTACCTAAGGAATACTTTGCATAAGAAATAATTTCATTAGAAACTTGTATATATTCTAAAGGGATTTCCGATAGTAAAGTCATCAATTTATTAGAATCACTTTTATTTTCAATAGCATATATCTTCTCTATCTTGCTTTGATCTACTGTGTCTCCTATTTTCTTTTGAAAACCTAATCCACATCCCATAACAAGCACTTCTTTACCATTATTATCAAAGGTTCTAATCAAATTATTGTTTATTATTTTATCTATCTTCACCTATTATCCCCCCTTTTCACTGATATCAAAGTATAAAAAAAGACCATACTCAAATGAAATAATATTTTTATAAAATATTATAAATAATTTGGTAAAGCCTGCATAACCAGTAACAACCCATATCTTTTATTAACTTTATGATAATGATATCATAAAGAATTTTTAGTGTCAATAAGATTAATACTTTTTTAATCTCAAACTGAAGAAAGTGGCTATCGCACTAAAAGTTTATACACAATATATTGTTTTATAATTAAAAATCAACATAATATATTGTAGTATTTATCCTTAATGCGACAGCCCCTTTCTTACTTTATTTATGAAACTGTTTTTGCAGAAACTATACTAACACCTGTTCCTAAAACATCTTCTATAATTACATCCCCAACTTTAATTGGAAGCTTAACAGAAACCTTGTTAATTTCCTTCATCACATCAAATATCATTCCCTTTGGAATAGGTTCCTCTGTTTTAACTGGTATAACCATATTATCACAACCATCTATTTTTACAGTTGAAGTTACTATTCTAGTCGGATTCTTAACCTCGTTTAATCCATAAACTTCTCCTCTTTTGCAAGTGTTTCCTTCAACCTTTTCTAACTCTATATCTACTGTTAAATGACATCCTCTAGGACATACTATGCATATTAATTCTTTTACCATTACTATTCACCATCCTCTAATGAAATTGTTATTGCTCCTTTAGCATTTTTAAGCTTATCTTTAAGAATTATAATTCTCTCCATTTCTGCTGGAACAACATGAGGCTTTTTAAAGCTTTGAATAACATTTCCTTCTTCATCCTTAACTACTATTTGTTTATTTTTAAATACATTTCTAACTCTCATAAATACATTTAAATTTCCATCTAAAGATTCAATTTCAAATTTTTGAGGAACTGTATAACTTATATTCTCTCCATTTTTTATTTCAGTGAAATTATTTAATCTCTTTTTACCTTTAATATATTTAGCAGCATTTTTTCCTGCATTCTTAGCTTCCTCAGTTACAAAATCAACTAAGTCATGAACATGGACAACATTACCACATGCAAATATACCCTCTCTATTTGTTTCCATACTTTCAGAAACTACAAGTCCATTAGTTCTAAGGTCTAATTCAACTCCTGCATTTTTTGAAAGCTCATTTTCTGGTATTAATCCAACTGATAATAATAATGTATCAGCATCAAATTCTATTTCAGTTCCTTTTATAGGTTGTCTATTTTCATCAACCTTAGCTATAATAACCTTTTCTAATCTTCCCTCACCTTTAACATCAATAACTGTATGAGATAAATATAGTGGAATTCCATAATCATCTAAACATTGAACAATATTTCTAGTTAATCCATTTGAATAAGGCATAAGTTCAACAACAGCCTCTACCTTAGCCCCTTCAAGAGTCATTCTTCTAGCCATTATAAGTCCAATATCACCTGATCCTAAAATAACTACTTTTTTACCTACCATGTAGCCTTCCATATTAATAAATCTTTGAGCAGCCCCTGCAGTAAATATTCCTGATGGTCTATCTCCTGGAATACTTATAGCTCCTCTTGTTCTTTCACGGCATCCCATAGCAAGTACTATAGATTCAGCTTCTATTGTTAAATATCCTTTTTCAGTATTTATAGCATGTATTATTTTCTCTTCTATTTCTAAGACCATTGTATCTAACATAACTTCTATGTTAGTTTCTTTTACCATATCAATAAATCTTCCAGCATATTCAGGTCCTGTAAGCTCTTCTTTAAAGGTATGAAGACCAAATCCGTTATGAATACATTGATTTAAGATTCCACCTAGCTCTTTATCTCTTTCTATAATTAATATTTTTTCTACTCCATTTTCATGAGCTTCATAAGCTGCTGCTAATCCAGCTGGGCCTCCACCTACAACTACTAAATCATATTTCATAACTAAATCCTCCTACTTTGTTTTTCCACTTATTATATATGAACCATTTTTATCTAAAAGCACTTCTTCTATATTCATTCCAGTTTCACGAGATATTATTTCTTGAACTCTAGGTCCACAGAAACCCCCTTGACATCTTCCACACCCTGGACGACATCTTCTCTTAACTCCATCAATAGTTCTAGCTCCTAAAGTTCTATTTATACTATCAACAATTTCTCCCTCAGTTATATTTTCACATCTACAAATTACTCTTCCATATCTACTATCTTTTTTAATTACATTTGCTTTTTCTTCTGGAGAAAGTTCTATAAAGTGTACTTGTTCTCTTTTTTCATTAAAATTATCTTTTTTCTCTAAAGCTAATCCACTTTTACCAAGCATTTTAACTAAATCTACTGCAATAGCTGGTGCTGAACTTAAACCTGGTGATTTTATTCCCGCTACATCAAAAAATCCTTTTACGTCTTTAGCTTCTCCAATTATGAAATCAGATTTATCAGCTATGGCACGAAGTCCTGCAAAGTTTCTAATATTTTCTCTAAAATTAACTTTATTAGTTGTTTTTAAAGAAACTTCTCTAACTTTAGCTAATCCATCATACTCTGTAGAAACTGAATCTTTATCCTCAGTGTCAATAGCATCTGGACCAACTAATAAGTTTCCATGAACTGTTGGGGTAACTAAAACCCCTTTTCCAAGTTTAGTTGGACATTGAAATATTGTCTTTTCAAATAATCTTCCTTGGCTCTTATCTAAAACATAATATTCACCTTTTCTAGGAGTTATCTTAAAGTCTTCCTCACAAACCATATTGTGAATCTTATCAGCATAAATACCTGCTGCATTTACTACAAATCTAGCTTCTATTACATCTCCATTTTCAAGTTTTATTTTGAAATTTTCATCTTTTTCAATACCAACAACTTTAGAATTTAGTCTTAATTCTCCTCCATTATCAATAGCATTTTCTGAAAGAGCTATAGTAAATTCATATGCTCCAACAATTCCTCCTGTTGGGCAGAATAAAGCTCCCTTTACATCTTTATTTAAATTTGGTTCCATCTCTAAAACTTCTTCTGCTGATAAAAGTTTTACTCCTTCCACTCCATTTTGGATTCCTCTATTATATAAAATCTCTAATTCTTTTTGGTCATCTTCATCAAAACCTATAATTAATGATCCATTTCTCTTAAAAGGAACTGATAAGTTTTTACAAAGCTCCTCAAACATCTTATTTCCTTCAACATTATATTTTGCCATTAATGTTCCTGGTTCAGGATCATATCCTGAATGGACAATTGCTGAATTTGCCTTAGATGCTCCCATAGCAACGTCATTTTCTTTTTCTAATTCTACAACCTTTAAATTATACTTTGTTAATTCTCTAAATATTGCTCCACCTATTACTCCAGATCCTATAATTGCTACATCATAAATCATTAAATATCTCTCCCTTTTTAAAAAATAAAAAAGAACCAAACTCAAAAAAGACATAAGAATATCCTTTTTGTGTCTAGCTCTCTTCTCTCTTATACACAAAATTAAAATTATTTATTAACTTTTATCTAATTATAGCACATTCAATCAAATTTTTCCAGAACTTTTTTAATCTTCAATTTCCCATTCCTTTGATCTTTCAACGGCCTTTTTCCATTTCTTATGATATTTATTTCTTCTTTCTTCAGAAATAGTTGGCTCAAATTCTTCACTTGCAAACCATAACTTAGCTATTTCTTCTTTATCACTCCAGTAGCCAACTGCTAACCCTGCAAGATAAGCAGCTCCTAAAGCTGTTGTTTCTGTAATTATAGGTTTAATTACCTTTTTGCCAACTAAATCTGCTTGGAATTGCATTAAGAAATTATTTCTGCTAGCTCCTCCATCTACTTTTATACAATTTATATCATATCCAACATCATTTATCATAGCCTCAAGAACATCTCTTGTTTGATATGCAATTGATTCAAGTGCAGCTCTTATTATATGATTTCTATTAGTTCCACGTGTTAATCCTACTATTGTTCCTCGAGCGTACATATCCCAATAAGGAGCTCCTAATCCAACGAAGGCAGGAACAACATATACTCCACCATTATCTTCTACCTTTGTTGCAAAGTATTCAGTATCACTAGAATCACTTATGATTCTTAATTCATCTCTAAGCCATTGAATAACAGCGCCTCCAACAAATACTGACCCTTCTAAAGCATATTGAACTTTTCCATTTAATCCAATAGCTATTGTTGTTAAAAGCCCTGATTTACTTTTAACAAGTTCATATCCTGTATTCATTAGTAAGAAACATCCTGTTCCATAAGTATTTTTTACATCCCCTTTATTAAATGCAGCTTGTCCAAATAATGCAGCTTGTTGATCACCAGCAATTCCAGCTATAGGAACTCTTATTCCACCTTTTGCTCCAAGGTTTGCATATCCATAAATCTCAGATGAATTTTTTACTTCTGGTAACATACTTCTCGGAATGTCTAATTCCTTTAACATTCTTTCATCCCATTCAAGATTTTTTATATTAAATATCATAGTTCTAGATGCATTAGTATAATCAGTTACATGAATCTTCCCATTTGTAAGCTTCCAAACAAGCCAACTGTCTACTGTACCAAATAAAAGCTCACCCTTTTCAGCTTTCTCTCTTGCACCTTCAACATTGTCTAATATCCATTTTATTTTTGTTCCTGAAAAATATGCATCAAGTATAAGTCCTGTATTTTCTTTAATATATTCTAGAAGCCCTTCTCTTTCTTTTAACTCATCACATATATTAGCAGTTCTTCTACATTGCCAAACAATTGCATTGTATATTGGAACTCCTGTATTTTTATCCCAAACTATTGCAGTCTCCCTTTGGTTAGTTATTCCAATAGCTGCTATATTTTCTTGAGTTATATTACACTTAGCCATAACTTCTTGAAGTACACTATATTGAGTTGCCCATATTTCCATTGGGTCATGTTCAACCCATCCTTCTCTAGGATAAATTTGATTGAATTCCTTTTGGCTTACCCCAATAATATTTTGCTCTTTATCAAAAATTATTGCTCTAGAACTTGTTGTTCCTTGATCTAATGCTACTATATATTTTTCCATAAAAAATCACCTCTTAATTTTATATCTTCCATATATCCTCTTTTGTTGTTGATATACATGTTGCTCCTGATTTTAAAGCTTCCATAACATCTTCTTTATCTGAAATTAAACCACCTACTATTAATGGCTTATATATTGTTTTCGATAATTCTTTAATAACCTTAAATAATAATCCTGGTAACATTTCTACTGCATCACATTCATCAACTAAATGATTTTTTGTGCTTTGAAAAGAAAGACTATCTAAAATGAAAACCCTCTGAATAGCTACTAACCCTAATTTTTTTGCACTTTTTACTGTTTGAGCCTTAGTGCTTATTATTCCATGAAACTTAGTTTTCTCTTTTAAATATTCCAAAACAATTTCTCTATTTGTAAGTCCATCAACTAAATCTATGTGTAATATTCCAATCTTATTTTTTTCTGATATTTTATTTGAAATTTCTATAATATCTAGAATATTACCAAATAGAACAAAAACCACATCAACATCAGCTTCTAATGCCTTATTTAATTGGTCCATATCCTTTACAGCTGCCACAATAGGGTTGTCCTCAAGTATTCTTTTAAAATTAATCATTTTATATAGCCTCCTTAAAATTGTCTAAAATTAATATCCCCTTAAAATATAGTTGTATATACTATTGCTCCTGCTATAGCTCCAAGTATTGGTCCTACAATTGGAATCCAAGCATAAGCCCAGTCAGAGCCTCCTTTATTTTTCATAGGAAGCAAGAAATGTGCAAGTCTAGGTGAGAAATCTCTAGCTGGATTAATAGCATATCCAGTTGGTTCTCCTAAAGATACTCCTATAACTAAAATTAATAATCCAACTGCTATTGGCATAATTCCATCTACCATTTTTGAATCACCAAGCCCTAGGATTCCAAACATTAAAACGAAAGTACCTATAAACTCAGTTAAAAAGTTCCATTTATAATTTCTAATAGCTGGTATAGTACAAAATGTACCAAGCTTTGCATCATGATCTTCAGTAGACTCAAAATGATTATAATAAGTTAAATAAACAAGTACAGCGCCTATAAAAGCTCCTATAAATTGCGCTATACAAAATACTATAACCTGACTCAAAGTTAATCCTCCAGTTATACCCAATGCAATAGTTACTGCTGGATTAAATACAGCTCCACTTATCCTAGAAAATATATAAACAGGAATAGCTACTGCTATTGCCCATCCTACAGTGACTACAATAAGATCAGCTCCATTACCCTTAGTTTTTTTAAGAGATATGTTTGCAACTACTCCATCCCCTAACAATATCAAAAGTGTAGTTCCAAAAAGCTCAGCCAAGAATTGATTTACCATGAATCTCCACCACCTAGTAATTAATATATTTAATTTTAAAAAAACTTAAAATAAAAAAGAGCTAAACAAAAAAATTAAAATTTTTTTCTCGTGTTTAACTCCAAATACTCTTACACAAGTTGAATATATACGTATATATTTTTGTTATTTTTTACAATATTTATTTTAACACATTTTGAAATCATTTTCAACAAATTAAAAATTTAACATTTTTACTATAAAATACAAACCTCAACCTTAATCTCTTCTTTTTAAATCATAGATATCCATGGATATTTATGATTTAAAAAGTTATCCTATAATTTTTTTTATTTACATCATATATATTAAACATATTATTTAAAATTGAAATTTATAAAAATTACCTTATTTATTATAGTTTTTAGCTTTAAAGTTAAGTGTAATATAACTAAGTAAAGCTAATACTAACATATATATTGGAAGTATAATATATGAAAGTTCCCCTAAATCATATCCTACTAAAGTATTTATAACACTTTGAAATGGTAATGTTGTATAAATAGCAACAATACTTATTATAGGAAATATAATCTCATTAGGTGTACTCCATCGTGAAATAAAAAGATCTAAGTTCAGAAGTACAAATAAAAGTAGAAACATAATTGTACCTAAAAATATTAACACCGATTTATATTTTACCTTAAATAATCTTATTAATATTAAAAATAATATAGTAAATATACTTAAAACCCAAAAGTAATTTTTTAAATAACTTTTTATATACTCATATTTCACAACTAAGTTAGTCACTTTTATACTAACAACAATAGTAATAAAATATACTGTTATTATTTTAAAACTATCTCTTAGATTGATTAATTTTTTCACCTTTTCCTCCATAAACAATTTTTTAATTCTTTTTTCATTGTCTATCTCCCCATTTTATACAATTGCACACTAAAAAATACTGCATATTTTTTTGAGTAATACAGTATTTTTTGTTATTTACTCTCTAATTTATTTTAGTAAAATTTAATTCTAATTCTCCATCGGTTATTAATATAATAGTATTCTTGTTTGTTATTGTACCAGCATTACATTTTCTATTACAGTTTATATTTTTATAAACTATATCCGCATTTTCATCCAATACAATAATTGCTGAATCACTATCTTTATTAAGAAATTGGTATTGCAAATTATATTCTCCTTTATCGCTTTTATCTAATTTATAAATTCCTTCCTTATAAACATTGTTAATAGGATTAATAGGAGTATTTGCATATACATTGTTTGTAGTAAAAATAATGGCTGTTATTATTAATACTGCTATATAGATTGATTTCTTTCTCATTCTATTCACCTCATAAATATTATTTACTACATTTAATATTTAAATACCGTATTATTAAATTTTCAAAAACCATTTAGCTCACATTAGTTTAAAATAGAATCTAACTGCTAAATTACAATCTATAATGGAATATTAATAAATTTCAATTCTTTTTCAGCTTCTAATTTAGATTCATAAAATATAACTTCATCGTACGATTTAAGATTATTTTTCCAATTTTTAGCTCTTTCTAAAAACTCTTTCCCACTTTTTGCAATTAGAAAACACTCCTTGTTTTTATTAATATAGCATATTGGTAAATCACTTTGTAAATCTGTAAATGAACCAATAGTTCCAATTAAACCACCTTCGCTATCTGTTGCAAAAATATCTACTTGAGGAACTGTATAGAATGATAATTTAGGAATATTATCATTGAAAATAAAATGTATATCATACTCATCAGCATATTGTTGATAACTTTCATTTTTATCATTTGGATTCATATGATAAACAGTGCTACCTGATGTAATAACTTCCGTATCTTTTATACATATAGCTTGACAATTTTCTCTTTTTGTTACATCTAAATATACTTTATTCATTTTTCCTCCATAATTTCTTAATAATTTCACCAAAAAATTGCTTATTTATTACTATTGTTATAACTTAATCATTAAGTCTTATTATTTATTCCTTATAACATATAATAACTTATCTACATATATATTATCCATTTGTACATACTCTAAGCCTTTTTCACTAGAACTCTTTTTAGCTCCACTATTCATAATATATTTATCTATATCAACATATTCTTGCCATGTATCATTGATATACTTATCTGAAGGCTGAGTAATAGATGGATGGTTCAATTTTATTGTTTTACCATTTTTCAATTGAATATTATAAAAGAACTCACCTTTATTCCTTCCTTTATTAACAAAACCTGTATTTACATACTCTACATCACTAAAACTATATTTATTGCCTTTTAAGTTGTAAAAGCTATAATCATAAATACCATCTTTTGTAACTACAACTACACTAGTTAATATTATGTATATAAGTAAAATTATTACTAATATATAAATCTTTCCTAATTGAAATAACCTCTTGTTAATAGTAATAGTTTTTTCTTTTCTTGAAAATAAAATACTAATCCTAGTTCCAACCATTATCATTATTACAAACATCAAATATGAATATGGTGATTTTATAAGATAGGTTAGATATTCTCCTTTTATAAATAGTTTTTCTTGAATAAATAAAATTCCTAAATAAAATACTGAAAATAATATTACTATTACTGCTATTAATAAAATGTAAAATATAAATGAGACCATATGCCTTAACAAATCTACTATAACATTATATTTAGAATTGTACACTTTTAAATAATTTTTAAGATTATATAACATTAAAGTAATTCCAAGAATAACAAACACTATATTTAATACTATAGTTTTATAATTTTTATCATATACATTTATAAATAGCCATAATATAGGTCCAAACGCTATAAATATGGAGGAAAACAATCCATATTTAATATTTTTTTCATCTTTCATGTGTATCTCTCCTTAAAATTAAATAATTTATCTGCTAAATATAAATATTTTATATGATAAAATTATATTATTTATATATAACAACATCAATATTATATATGTTTCATCACCTCTTCTAGTTGCCTTGTAAACACAGAGTCTTACTTCATATCTCTTTAGTTCTTTGATGTATATTTTCTCTATTGAGTATGTGTACTCTCCTTATCCAACTTTACCTTGAGTAATTGATTTTCTTTATAAATCTTCTTCATCATCAATTCTCCCTAAAATATAAAAACTTCTATATGCAATCTAATTACACATAGAAGTTTCTTTTAAATAATGTCTTTATTCAATATATTATTCTTAACTATAATATATATTTATATTTTAGATTCATTTCGTGATAATTTAAGAATACGGTATTATAAAAAAATTATTCTTTATTTTTTAGTTCTAAAAGTATAGGGGTTATATTGAGTGTAATAGATATAATCGTCAAAATCCATAACCATATTTTCATTGTAGGTACTACATCTAATAAAGCCGACCAATCTTCCGCTTTTACCCATCCTGATACAAGACTATATTCTGAACAAAGTGTTAGTGATGTAAACGATAACCCTATTGCCATAGCAAGTTTATAATCCTTTCCTGATTTATACATATAAAGATTTATAAAAGTTGCAGCTATAGCAATAACACCTAATATTATCCACATATCTATACCCCCTTTATATTTTTATTTATGTTGTGTAATAAAACAATTATTCATTACTTCACATCTTATTGTACCATATTATTTCATTTTAAACAAATATATCAAGTTATTATTTTACAATAATTCATTATATTTATAATATTTATTCTTATATTGTAAATAAAAGGAGCTGTCGCACCAAAAGATATTACCACAATATATAGTTGTTTAATACAATGATATCTACTATATATTGTAGTTAAATTCCTTTGTACGACAGCCCCCTCTTAATCTCTTATAACCATATTTTCATTTACAATTTCAGTAAAAACCTTACTTATTTATGGTACGGTTCACCGTACCATAGGTAAAAAATTATAGACTTTCCCATATACAATATAATTAATAATATTTCAAATTCAAGTTTTAATAATATTTTTTTATAAAAATAGGATAAGTTTTCACCTATCCTAACAATTCTTATCTCTTAAATCTTTAATTTCTTTTATATCTAACCCTGTCTTTATAGCTATTGTTTCATTATCTAAAACATCTAATAAGTTTTTCGCTATTTCTATTGCTTTATCATGTTTACCTCTTGCTTCTGCAGTACTTATCATATTAGCCCTTTCATGAAGTGACCTTTCTCTCTCGTAATAAATCCTCATAGTTTCTTCATCACTACTTAGGTATTCGATTTTCTTTTCAGCTTTTCCAATTACTGCATCCAAACTAATCAACTCCTTCAATGTAGTTTCAGATATATCCTTTTCTAAAAACATTAGCCATCTCTCTATATCATTTTCTCTATAATCCTTATCTTTTTTCTTTCTAAACTTAGGTAGTTCTAAAAATATAATTACCTCGTACTTCTCATCTTTAGTTAAATTGTTATCATATATTTACTTTATTATAACATTAACTGAAAATTTATTTAATAGTAACTTGATTTTAATTACTTAAACTATAGATATCTTTTACAAGCTTAAAAGTTCTTTTAGAATTAAATACTAATTATTAATATTTTTTCTAATAATTTTGGTTCTTAATAGGTACGTTCTCCGTATCAGTAATAAGTGAGATTTTTTAACTATGTATACAAACTGGAATTTTATAATTTCAAATTTTCAAAATACCGTTTTTTGTCTATGATAAGTTGCTGTTTTGTTTCAACAATTTCAAATCCCTGTGATTTATAACAATTCACAGCCCTTTTGTTCCAAGTCCTAACCTCTAATATAACAGGTTTATTAGGAAACCTATTTTGACTTTCAATTAAAGCCATCTTTGTTATTACTTTTCCTATTCCCTTACTACAGTAGTTAGGTTTTATGCCAATTCCAAAGAATACTGTATCTCCTTCATCCAATAAATTTACAAATCCGACTAGCTCTCCATCTTCATTTATATAACCTATGTATCTTTCTCTTTTTACATTGTCAGTCAATGAATAGTTTTCTTGAATCATTTTATCCCATGATGGTAGATTGTAAATTGAATACTCTCCAGTATATTTCCAATTTGAAATCTCCTTTACTTGTTCTTCCGAAAGTTTGTGTGCTGTTAATTTCATTGATATTCCACCAACTTAATTAAAAATTCTCGAAATTAATTTATTATTTTTTCTTAGGATTGATTATCTAGTAATAAAAAATTATGATCTTTTGCTTTACTAATTTAACAAAAAAATTTTTTAAATTTATATTTCCTTAACATTTCAATGGTAAAATTTAATTATTGAATGAAATATACCAAATGAGGTTAAAAAACTATATATCTAGTGGTATAGAAAGGTAGGGTTAAGTTATGGGGAAGCAGTTAGATTTATTACATAAGCTTATGTTAGATAAAGAAATTAACAGAAAAGAAAGAGAGATGCTTATTGCATTAAAGTCATTTGATTTTGAAGATAGTAATATTATTTCTGTAGGATTACAGACTTTATTAGATTATTTTTGCATTAAGAATAAGAAATCTATTTATAGTGTTTTAAAAACATTACAAGATAAGAAGTATATAAGAATTGAAAAGAATGATGGAAATAAAAATATATATGTGATAATAAAGGATTATTTATTATCTAATAATCCTGAAGAAAGTAGGTACACTGATGTATCTACAAGAGAAGTAGGTAGATACGTTGATGTAGCTGGTAATTCACAAGATAGTTACGCTGATGTACCTAGCTATGAAGAAAGTAGGTACACTGATGTATCTACAAGAGAAGTAGGTAGATACATTTATGTAGCTGGTAATTCACAAGATAGTTACGCTGATGTACCTAGCTATGAAGAAAGTGGGTACACTGATGTATCTACAAAGGAAGAAGGTAGATACATTGATGTAACTAGTAATATACAGGATAGTTACGCTGATGTACCTAGTTATGCAGAAAGTAGGTACACTGATGTATCTACAAGTGAAGAAGGTAGATACATTTATGTAGCTGGTAATTCACAAGATAGTTACGCTGATGTACCTAGCTATGAAGAAAGTGGGTACA
>OIFT01000133.1_pt1 | contig 20387 bp, 43 predicted proteins | sample 1582161 | NCBI WGS metagenome assembly OIFT01 (sample SAMN07501037, study PRJEB24779) | human gut metagenome | isolation source: stool | host: human infant | place: USA: Pittsburgh, PA | reverse complement strand
TTATCTACACGATCATAATAAAAGGGTGGTGGTGTAAGTATCATGCCTTGTTTAATCGCTGCGCGTTTACCCATCATTACTCGTTCTCTAATCGTTTCACGTTCCCACTCTGCCATAGCGCCAACTAATGTAACAAACAGTCTACCCATAGCTGTAGATGTATCATAAACTTCAGTAGCACTTCTGAATGCTACGTTATTCTGTTCAAATATCTCTAGTAAGTCCAATAAGTCACGTACATTACGTGTAAGCCTATCTAACTTGTACACTAAAACTAAATCAAACCGTTTAATATCGTTCATCATTCGTTGTAATTCTGGTCGTTCACGTTTAGCACCAGAGAAACCAGCGTCGATAAATACGTCCGATACACTCCAGTCGTTTATCTCGCAAAATGATTTGAGCTTTCTTTCTTGTTCTTCAATAGAATAACCGTGCTCTTTTTGTTCTAATGTACTGACCTGACACGAACGTAAATAGCTACGTTCATAATTCATCACTCCCTAAAAAAAGTAAAAAATAATAAGGGTAGGCGTGCTACCCATAAAATTATTCTGCTGGTGTATTTTGTACTTCTTGTTGTCGTTTAGCCCAACTTTCATAACCTTCATTTTTTCCTACCCAATATGGACCACCTACATGTGCGTTTGGATTGTCCCAAACCTTTTCGCTTTCTTTACGTGCTTGTTCATAATCTGCGCGACCATATCCCATTTGCGACTCATCATGCGTAGTAGGTTTTGTTCTATTCCATTCATCGATTTCAGCTTGCGACATATAACCGTTATTATTTTGCGCTTGTTGGTTATTGCTTTGTTGTTGAGTCGTTTGTTTTCCTTGTATGCGTTCATTGTTGCCATTGTTATCTTGTGCTTTACCATTATCATTTTTAGATGTGCTTTCTGATTCGTTGTTAGTAGTGTCGTCACTATTATTTTTTGATTCAGATTGTTTCTCGTCTTTAGAATCAACTTTCTTATCATCTGATTTTTTATCTTTCTTTGTATCGTTAGACTTTTTATTTGATTTACTTTCTGATTTGTTATTATCATCTTTATTTGGTTTGTGTTCGTCTTGTCCACATGCACCTAACACTAATAAACTTGCAAATATTAAAAATAAAACCTTTTTCATTCTACATTTCTCCTTAAAATATTGATGTGAAAATCCATTTTAAAAGTTCCCAAATCATCATGATTGCAAAAATAAAACCTAAACAACCTATCCCCATTCCCGGAATAGCTAATAAACACGTATAAAAATTAGTGCAACCGTCGTTTTGTTTTGGCAAATTTACATTTCTCCTTTTTTATATTTCTTTATATTTAAAAACCCTCAACGGATCAAATGTAATTAGGTATTCTCCGTAATGAGTTCCAATACCATATTTATTTTTGTAATGATTCAATATTTCTGTTATATACTTTTCGCTTAATTGAACGTATTCAGCTAATTCATACAAGTTACTAACACCATAGTTATGCGCCTCCACAATAATGCGCAAAGGTAGGGCGGCTTCATATCCGTAACGCCTAGCATAGTTTTCAAATTTACGGTTTATATCTTTAGATTGATCTAAGATGTTTCCATATGTAAGTTTATGATGTGCTAGTTCTTCGTATAAAACTTCGGCTTTGCGTATTTCTGATAAGTTTTGTTTAATTAAAATTAAATCGCCTAACCATAGACCGTGTAGGTTGTTAGGCATAACATTTGTCTCTCTGATTTCTATATAATCATGTTCTATTAACATTTTTTCATATAACCCCATAAAAACACCCTTTATTTGCGTTTACTTCTTATATAATCTGCATAATCTAATACACGTTGCCATTCATCATCTGTTAATTCAGCTTCAAGATGAGCTGCACGATGTTGTACTTCGGTTTCTGGTTGTTTATTTTTTAGTAATAAACTTTCTGGGGTAACATTCAATGCGTTTGCGATTTCAGCTATATCTTCCATAGGTATTTTTCTACTACCATTTTCATATCTTGATAATGTAGATTTATTAACACCTATTTTAGTTGCAAAATCAGTTAAATTTATATTGTTCTCTTTACGTAGCTGTTTTATTAATTTACCTATTTCTGCTGAAGTTCTCATTTTAAATTTACCTCCGTTTTGTCTATAACAGTATATTATCACTTTTCCATATAGGAAACAACAAGTATTTTAAGAAAATAAAAAATATTTTTTCAGGATTATTGTTGACAATTAGGAAACTAGAGTTTAAGATTGAGTTAACTTCAAAAAAGGAGGTGACAAAATGTATGAGTTCAACATTAAAAGAATGAAGGCTGAACGCATTGCTAAAGGCATTTCTCTTTCGGAGATGGCAGAAAAATTAGAAATGACTCCAGGTACTTATTCAAAAAAAGAAAACGGACATATTAGAATTAACGTTGACGATTTAGCAAAAATTATCGAAGTATTAGAATTACCACAAGATAAGTGCGGTATTTTTTTTACACATGTAGTTTCCAAAACGTCAACAAAAGAACACCAAACAACTTAATAAGGAGGAATTCAAATGCGAGATTTAAAAAAGATACATGAGATAGCAATCAAAATTATCGAATTAGCAGAAAAAGAAAAATGGAGTGAAGAGGAATTACTAAAAACGATAGACCTCTTACATCTCCAAAATGAAAACACGTTATCTTTGACTGTTGATGGCCAAAAAATTATTTAGGGTTTTTGGTATTCATATCAACATCAAAAGTTAAAGAGTTTTCATCAACCAAAATTAATCGGTGACTTGAACGCATATCAATATTATTGCCATCAACGTGGATTGTTACGATCAATCCGTTTTCGTAAGTTAATTGAACACCTTTGCTACCATCTTCAAATTTACCTGGTGTTTCTTCAAACTTACCGGCATTTCTAACATTGATACTAAGGTTGTAGTTACTTTTCAATCTTACCTCCACCCACTATCGCAGTAGCGATAAATAAATTATACACGAAAGGAGCATAAACAATATGCAAGATTTACAAGTAGTAGAACATAATAACGAGTTTTACGTAGATAGTCGAGAAGTAGCAGAAATGGTTGATAAACAACATAAAAATTTAATAAGGGATATAGATAATTACGAAAGTGTATTATTACAAAGCTCAAAATTGAGCCCTGAAGATTACTTTGTAGAATCGAGATATTTAGGAGAAAACGGCAGGTATACAAAACATTATCTACTAACTAAAAAAGGTTGTGACATGGTAGCAAATAAAATGACTGGTTCAAAAGGTGTTTTATTTACAGCAATGTATGTAGACGCATTCCATAAAATGGACGAACACATCAAGCAATCTCAACTGAATGTACCACAAACACCAATGCAAGCATTAGAAATGATGTTCAAAGTACAGAAAGACCAAGAACAATTTAATAAAGAAATGAAACGTGAAATCACTGGAATTAGAAATATTGTAGGTATTGAAACTAAGAATTGGCGTAACGATACTAACAAAATGCTAGGTGCGATAGCACAACATTTGGGTGGTGGAGAGAAACATCAGAAAGTAAGAATTGAGGCTTACAAGTTACTTGAAGAAAAAGGACGTTGCAAGTTAGAGCAACGATTAAATAATCGCAAAGCAAAAATGCTTTCACAAGGTGCGACTAAGTCACAGATTAATAAACTTTCAAAATTAGATGTAATTACTGATGAACCAAGATTGATTGAAATTTATATTTCAGTGATTAAGAGTATGGCAATCAAATATGGCGTAGACGTAAGTCAATTTGAAATATAACCCATAATCGAACAAACAAATTAAGGAGTGAACGGAATGAACAAGCTATACAAAACAACCCTCCTCATCTCAATGGCAGTTGTGACGTGGAAGGTTACAAAAATCGAAAGCTATTTAAAACCAAAAATGATTGATATGTCTTTATCTAAATCGCGAGCTAATCAGTATCAACAGACAAGAAGGTTTTTAAACTCTCTTTCAAAAGTCGTTCAGAACGATATTGAGAATTAAGTAAATGATAGAAAACATCTTTTGTTTCTTCAGAATAACTAGAGTAATTTTCTTCGATGTGATTATTTAACTTATCTTGAAAATCTAAAGAATCGATCTCACTGTCAACTTTATTTTCAATTGCACGAAATTTGGTTTCAAACTCAGTTTTATCCATACCCATCACCTCCCTTCATTAAGGGATAACCATATTATACACGAAAGGAATGGTTTTTATGCCACCGCACATTCAACAAATGTTATTTGATTTCGCATTAGAAAGAGGATATATCGAAAAACTTTTAAAAATGAAAGAAGAGGATGTTAAATGAAATATCTATTAAGTTATATGTCAATGTTCATCGCAATGATCATCACAACAGTTTTAGGAGGTGGTTTCTTTACGGTAATATCATTTTCAATGTTAACCCTTATCTTTAGCACATTCTTCTGGGAGAAGTGGCTTGAGATAACAAAAAAGACTGAAACTTGCACCAACAAGTAACAGTCAAAGAATTTGCAAATAAATATGTACTTAAAATTTACAACTAAATAAGGAGGTCGTCAAGTTGAAACACAAGTTAATAAAAATTGCTAACGACTTAAATACATTAATTATGCACAGTAAAGAAAATGTTGAATGTTCTTTACAAACAGGTGTTTGTGAAGATGAAGTGATTTTATTCTTCCATCATTACTCAGATGAGTATAACGCAGAAGTTAAAAATATTTTATTCGCTGAATATCATACATCAGAAGCACTTCATGACAAATTCGAACTAGCTAAAAAGGTAATTGCAGGGGAGTGTTTTATTGATGAGTAATTTATTCGAATTAAAAAATAGTTACCAACAAGTTTACGACCTTATTGCAGAACAAGAAGACGAACAAATTTTAAAAGATACTTTATCAAGTATTAATGACGCTATCGAAGATAAAGCAGATGGATATGTAGCAGTCATTAAGTCTTTAGAAGCAGATAACAATGCTATAGACGAAGAAATAAAACGATTAAGACAACGTAAAACTTCTAACCAAAACGGTGTCAAACGTTTAAAAGAAAGTTTACAGGAAGTCATGGAACAAACTGGAAAAGAGAAGTTCAAAACTGCGCTTAATTCGTACAGCATTGCTAACAACCCACCTAGCTTAGATGTCACAGATGAAAGTTTAATACCTAAACAATATTACGTCGAACAAGAACCTAAGCTAGATAAAAAAGAGTTGTTGAAAGCTGTTAAAGGTGGTTTAGAACTCAAAGGAGTAGAACTAAAACAAAATAGAAGTTTGAGGGTGAGATAGATGAGTGAAGAAAAACAAGAACAGGATATCTTAAGCCAACTTGGTGTGAAAGACATCAGCAAGCAAAACGCTAATAAATTTTACAAATTTGCCATATACGGAAAATTCGGTACAGGTAAAACAACCTTTTTAACTAAAGACAATAACGCACTTGTGCTCGACATTAATGAAGATGGAACAACAGTTACAGAAGATGGTGCAGTGGTACAAATTAAAAACTACAAACACTTTGCTTATGTAATAAAAATGTTACCTCAAGTAATTGAGAAACTAAGAGAAAACGGAAAACAAATAGATGTAGTAGTGATTGAAACAATACAGAAACTACGCGATATCACTATTGACGACATCATGAACGGTAAGACTAAGAAACCGACATTTAATGATTGGGGAGAATGTGCGACACGCATTGTGCATATGTACAGATATGTTTCTAAGTTACAAGAACAATATCAATTTCATTTGGCAATAAGCGGTCATGAAGGTATCAACAAAGATAAAGACGATGAAGGCAGTACGATTAATCCCACTATCACGATTGAGGCACAAGATCAAATAAGAAAAGCAGTTGTAAGTCAATCAGATGTTTTAGCAAGAATGACTATCGAAGAACATGAGGAAAACGGACAAAAGTCATACGAGTATGTACTTAACGCTGAACCCTCTAACTTGTTTGAAACAAAAATCAGGCATGCAAGCAATATAACAATTAACAATAAGAAATTTGTAAACCCTAGCATTACGGACGTAGTACAAGCAATCAGAAATGGAAATTAAAAATAACTAATAAGGACGGTAATTAATTATGAACTTTAATTTAAATTTACAAGGCGCACAAGAATTAGGTAACTACATGCAACCAGGACAATACAGTGTGAAAGTTAAAAACTTCGAAAGCAAAGAGAGTAAGAATGGACACCCGCAATTAGCGATCACATTCGCACATAAAGAAGAAGGAGAATTCACTCACTACGCTAATGGCGATACTTCTAATGATTTCGCTAAAAACTGGTTATACACATTCTTAAAATCAATAGGAATCCAAGATAATAACGGACAATTCAGCTTTACTGAAAGGGATGTAATTGGAAAACCAATCAATATTGAACTTGAACGTAAATATAATGACTACACAGAAAAATGGAACACAGTTTTAAAACGTTTTTGGAAATTTGATGGAAATCCAGTATATGAAAAAGTTGGGATTAAAGAGAACGAGAAAAACGAAGGTAATGAGCAATCAGTCAAACCAAGTGTTAATGACAATAGCAATCCTTTTGGTAATGCTAATGGACCTATTGATATACAAGATTCAGATCTCCCGTTCTGATTGGGTTGATATAAGTGTCAAAGATTATCAAATATAACCAAAGAGAAGATGGTTTGTATGATGTTGTAATTACTGGTATAGAAGTGCCAGAACAAGCTATTGATTTATTAAATATAGGCCAGCCTGTTGATGTTGATTGTTCAGTGATAGATCCAAACTCTATCACTGGCAAACAACGTAGGTTGATATTTGCATTATGTAACGACATAGAAGCGCATACAGGACAACCTAGAGATTATATGAGGCAAATGTTCCAAGATTATGTGAAGTTTTTATATGGATATGAACAGCGAATTTCATTAGCTGATTGTACAAGAACGATTGCTAAACAAATTATAAATGTAATGTTCGAATGGATATTCACTAATGGAATACCACTTAATTACAAAACAAGCGAAATGATGAAAGAAGATAAAAATTATCTCTATTGGGCAACTGTTACAAGACATTGTGTAATATGTGGTCAACCTAATTCAGACCTAGCACACTTAGAAGCAGTTGGTAGAGGAATGAACAGGAATAAGATGAACCACTATGATAAACACGTTTTAGCGTTATGTCGTAAACATCATACAACGCAGCACCAAATGGGGATAGAAAGTTTTAATAATTACTACCATTTACAAAACAGTTGGATCAAAGTTGATGAGCGCTTAAACAAAATGTTGAAAGGAGTAAAGAGTAAATGAGTAACAACTTAAAAAGTAGTGTTAGCGGCTATGGTCTTGTATTTAAGCGAGTTATGAAAGATACAGACATTGATATTGAAGCAAAAGCATTATACAGCTATTTATCAGCTTATGCTGGTTCAAGTGAAGTCGCATTTCCAAGCGTTAACTTGATATGTCACGAACTTAATATCAGTGATAAACGTTTTAAGAAATATAGGAAACAGCTTGAAGATAACGGTTATCTAAGCGTCAAAAGACAAAGAACAGATAACGGTTTTAGTAAAAATATCTACACTATAGAACACAATCCCGTATCGGGTAGTTTCGTAACGGTACAAAATGTAACGGGAAGAAACGTAACGGGACAAAACGACACCACTACAATTAATAGTATTACAAATAACAGTATTACAAGTAACAGTAAGACAATTAATAATAGCGCAACTGACGTTACGCGTGAGCAATTTGAAGAGTGGTGGCAACTCTATGATAAAAAGCTAGACAAAAAGAAAGCTGCATCACTATTCAAATCAGCATTAAAAAAACACGACTTCGAAACAATCATGAAAGGCACTAGAGAGTATCTAAAGACAATAACTAACAAACAATATCAAAAGTACCCTAAAACGTTTTTAGGCCAAGAAAGTTATCTGAACGACTTTACACAAGAAACTGTACCAAATGGATTGGATCAGTTAGAACGTATGAAGTACGACGAGAGTTATTGGGACTAGGAGTGATTATAAATGCAATCAATGGAAAGTTTAGCTAGAAATATCAAACCTAGTAAAAATATCGTAGAAGAACAACACAACCTTAAATGTAGTAAATGTGGGAACACATACGACTATTACAAGTTTAGTAACGGGCATGAATTTAGACATGGTTGTGACTGTTCAATGATACAAGCTGGTAAAGAAGCAGAGCGAAAGAGAAAGCAAAAATACATCAATAGTATTTTTAGTCAATCAACAGTTAATGGCTCATTAAAAGATGCGACTGTAAATAATTACAAACCCCAAAACGAAAAGCAAGTATACGCTAAAAAAACGGCCATAGAATACGTTAAAACATTCTCGGTAGACAAACCTAAGTCTTTAATCTTACAAGGCTCATATGGTACCGGAAAAAGCCATATAGCGTATGCCATAGCTAAAGCAATTAAAAACAAAGGATATTCAGTAGCTTTTATGCACATTCCAATGTTAATGGAGCGTATTAAAGCGACATATAACAAGAATGCTGCAGAAACAACAGATGAACTTGTACAACTACTAAGCAACATAGATTTACTGGTGCTTGATGATATAGGTGTAGAAAATACTGAACACACATTAAATAAACTGTTTTCAATCGTAGATAACAGAGTAGGAAAGAATAACATCTTTACTACTAACTTTAGTGATAAAGAACTTAATCAAAATATGAATTGGCAAAGGATCAATTCGAGAATGAAACATAACGCTAGGACTGTAAAGGTACTAGGCGATGACTACAGGGAGCGTGACGCATGGTAAAGGAAAACATTATGCAAATACTTGAGTGTTCTGATGTGTATGCTCAAAAAATACTTGATTGGGCGAATGGTAATCAAGAGGAACTTATCAAGCTAATTAACGACAAGCTAGAAGAAAAAAGCAACAGACAGGCGATAACGGAGGTGTCCTAATGGGGCTTATCGACGGACTTAAAAAGCAATACATGTTGTATCAAATTGACGGTTGGGAGATGTGTAGTGTGACGCCGTTAGGAGAAGATACGTTCAAACTAGGTAACTATGCAGGCATGCACTTTAGAAATACATTTTCAGGAACGGTAACGAAAGATGAGCTAGAAAAACTGAAACGCAAACACAAGTTGTTCAGAAAAGAAGAACTGCAACAGCAAATGACAATTAACGAATTATTATTTTGAGGTGAGTTATGGAAATAGAGATTAATTTTAATGATACGTATAAGGAACCTATCGGCTCTCCTCGTCCACGTTTTAGGAATGCAGGTAAATTTGTTCAAACATACATGCCAACGTCTTATACAAAGCATAAGGCGTTCATACAGAGTCAATTACCTAAAAAGATGTTGAACAGTAGATTGAAAGTATCAATATATTTTTACTTCACTCCACCTAAGAGTTGGACTAAGAATCAAAAGTTAATATCGATAGGTCAATATAAGCGTACGAAACCAGATATAGATAATTTGATTAAAACAGTATTAGACGCTGCTAACGATCACTTATGGAAAGATGATAACCAAATTGCACACATTGAAAGCTTTAAACAATATGCAAAAGAACCAAAAATAATCATGAATGTAGAGGAAGTGGAGTGAATGTACAAAGGGACAATAGAAATCAAAGCGAAAGTTGATATGAAAGTGAAAGTTCCTGTTGAAGTCAACAGAGTAAGCGATATGTATGAGGAAGAAGAATTCTATAACAAGTTATACCACGATGATAAAGACAAGTTTTTGTCAGAAGCAGAAGTTGTGGGAGTAGATATAGATGAAACTGGATGGGAGTTGAATTAAATGGAAATCGCAAAAATGAGAGTTAAAAATAAATATTTTAGTATCACACCTGATGTAGCAGAAAAAATGAAAGAAGCAGATATAAATTCAAGCATTTTAAGACAAAGATTAGCTTCTGGGTGGAAGTTTGAAGATGCAATAGAAGCACCTATTGGAGTAAGACGTAGTGAGTGGGAAAGTTTAAAACCTAAAGAGAACGACATAGCTAGTTATAAAGAGAGAATGGAGCAACGAAGATTACAAGAGTTGAAACGTAAGAAACCACACTTATTTGAAGTGCCTCAAGTACATCCTAGAAGAGAATGGTGTGTACACCTTATGAAGTACGATATTTTTCCAAAAAGGGTGGTTAGATCATGAGTGTTAGAGATTTGAATAGAGGCGATAGAATCAGAATCCAAGAGGTTAATGGTGTTGAAACTACAGTGCGAATAGGAAGTGTATATCGTTTAGTTCAGAAAAGTCTTGATATGGATAAATGGGTTGCTGATGTAGAAGCAATTGACGGAAGAACTTGGACTATTGATGATAGTTACGATTTTTACTCATTGGCTAATGAAAATGAACCTGTGGAAATGACGTTAGATGACAAGGTTAACCACCCAACACATTATACGTATGGAGATATAGAAATTATAGAATTCATAGAGCAGGTTACTAAAGATTATAAACCAGAGTTAGCATTTGCAATTGGTAATGCAATCAAGTATATAAGTCGTGCTAATCGTAAGAACGGAAAAGAAGATTTAGATAAGGCACGTTGGTACCTGAATAGAGCATTTGAGAAGTGGGAGGGTTAATTATGGTGTATATGTACGAGCCTTTCACTCACACAGTGACTAAGACTGACTTGACTCATCTGCACAACATTACAGGTATTCCTCTCAACACGCTATGGTATCAAAAGGAACGTGGCACATATAACGATAAGTTAAAGTGCTTCTTTACCGACACAATGCCAAGAGTGAATAAGAAACAGGAGTTTAACGAAAGAGTTATAGCAAAAGATGAAATTTGGAAGTATAGCGAGAAGTACGACCTATACGTAAGTAACTTAGGCAGAATGAAAAGACCTGATGGAAAATACAAGTTTGCGAATGGATGTAACGGTATTTCCACAGTCATTTATAAGAATAAGAAGTATCGTGCAGCAGATATTGTATATGAAACATTTATCGGTAATTTGAGAACAGGGTATCACGCTTACCCTAAAGACAGTAGGTACAACAATCTTATGGCAGATAACCTATTCCAATCTACATTGCAAAAATATAGAGTGTATCGCAGAAATAAAGGCATATCTAAGCCAGTATATCTTGTTGATAACAACAACCGGATTGTTGAAGAATTCGCAAGTACAGTAGAAGCTCAAAAATTATTATTCATAGACAGACGCAACATTGCTAGAAAGTGCAACCGTAAACATGTAAGTGACGGATTGATGTATATGTGGGCAGACGAATACGAGAAGATGAACGCATGATACTATCCGACACAATCAACCAAAGATACAGATACAACGCACAAGGCAAGACACCTACAGAAGTACAGCGTGAACTAAGACAGATGGGCGTTAAAGGTTTTGTGGTTAAGGTGGCAGGAAGCAGAGTGACGATGAAAGTTGATGAGAACGATATTAAAAAGAATAGGGAGTGTTTGAGATAGATATAAAAAATCATTTATATACTTTCCAAGCTATATGTACCAATGTAGTTGACGGTGACACGATAGATATTTTACTGGATTTAGGCTTCAAGACAACCGCAGAACGTAGAGTAAGGTTACTTAATGTAGATACACCTGAAAGAGGTCAAGAGAACTATAAAGAAGCTACCGACTTTACTAAAACGTGTGTAGAAGGCAAGAAGATATACGTACAGACCTACAAGAGCGATGTTTTCGGTAGGTATCTCGCTAATGTGTGGTACGAGGACGGGGAATATTGTTTAAATGATGAGTTAAGAAATGCAGGGTTATTGAAAGAAAATTCTAAATGGAACGAGGGATAGGAATGGCAGAAGAATATGAAATGAGATATTTGCAATCTCCTCATTTAATGGAATATTATCCAAGATTTGATAACTGTAATCAATATATCTTCGATAGTACAAATGATTATTTATTAAGTGTTGTTAATGAGCTAGATTTTCATGACTTATATTTTCATAAGACTGGTCTATATGAAATCGCAAAAGTGCATGGTGGAAAATTAATAAGCGAACCTATAAGAAATTTAACGGTAGATGAAATACTAGATTTTGTTAATAAAGAAAATGAGTATGGGCCAGTAGAGACAAAAAGGTTACCGGAGGACGAGTAAATGGCGGAAGTCAAGTTATCACAAGAAAGTTATGATGAGTTGTTAGCAGATATAACAACACTGAGAGCGCAAGCAGGTGTTTACTTTGAAAAATGGCAAGATGCGAAAAGGAAAGCAGAGGTGTTTGATGAGATAGTAAAAGTTTTAGCTAGTATCTCAAAAGAGATAGTGGAGTATCCAGGCGATAATGATAAACAAAAAGAGGTTATCTACAAAAGATGGGATGAATTATTTGAACCCATGAAAATACTGGAGGTCGACCATGAAGGATAAAAAGTGGATAACGCTAAAAGAAGAATTGATGCAAAAGTATATTGAACTTCGTGGCAAAAGCAATAAAATTTCAAGCGATCTACCAACTGTTGAGATAGCAAACATATTAGTCGGTAGGAGAATTTTAAGACAACAATTACAACGCATGGACGAACTCGACGGAACACATGAGTTTCAAAATTTATTAAGTGATTTGGAGCGTGGGGAATAATGAAAAAATTTAACGTTGAAATTGTATATACAGGTATGCTTAATGAAACCGTTGAGGCTGAAAGTGTAGAAGAAGCTGAATTTGAAGCTCGAGATATCGCGGCGATGGAACTGTCAGGGGATATTGATGAATACACTATATCAGTACAGGAGGACGAGTAAATGACAAATACATTAGAAATTAAATTATTATCAGAAAATGCGACTATGCCAAAGAGAGATAGGTTAGATGCTGGGTACGATATATATTCAGCAGAAACAGTAATACTGGAGCCACAGGAGAAAGCAGTAATCAAAACAGATGTTGCAGTAAACATTCCAGAGGGTTATGTAGGACTATTAACGTCAAGAAGTGGTGTGAGTAGTAAGACATATTTAGTGATTGAGACAGGCAAGATTGATGCGGGCTATCAGGGGAATTTAGGCATTAATGTTAAAAATGATAACGAAACTTTAGAAAAATGGAGTGGATATAATTTCAGTAACTTTGTATTAAATATTAAAGAAGAAACTATTCCAGCGATTGGTGATAAAGAATCGATGATTGGAACTTATCAAATTAACAAAGGCGACAAGCTAGCTCAGCTTGTTATTGTACCTATTTGGACACCAGAATTAAAACAAGTAAATGAGTTTAGTAGTGAGTCAGAAAGAGGGACAGACGGATTTGGATCAACAGGATTCTAAAGACATATACGAAAGAGTAAAAGAGGTGTTGGGGAAGTGAAACAATTCCTAATCAGAGAATTCACAGATAGCACAGGCCATATACACAAGCACATCGAGCAAGCTAGATTTAACGAGAAAATGACACTTGTAGAAGCAGAGGATAAGGAAGAAGCAGAAGAGAAAGCAAAGCGTATATTAAGTCAGCACGATAGATTACAACTTAGAAAACTATATCGTTTGCAAGAAAGATTGGGATAAGGAGTGAACGGAATGAAAAGTAGTGAAGAAGTAATTGGAAAATTAAAAAGTGTAATTAGCGATATTGAAGAATCAAAGCAGGAAGATTCAATAACACTTACTTATAAATCAGCGTTGGAACACGTTATAGAATATATCGAACATGGAGATGATTTAGATGATTAAACGCATATTAAAGATATGGTTCACTATCGCAATGTACGAGTTAGGTAAATGGATTGGTAGAGAGTTGTACTATAAGTTAACTGCAAATGATGAGGTGGAAGTGCCTAAGGATTTTGACGAACACGACCACGCTCATTTAAATGGCGTATACGGAGGTTATTAAAGTGATTTGGATAAGTTTATTATCGGTAACAATTGTGTTAGTACTGTGTATTTTTGCTATATATAAGTGGATTAAAGCAGAGAAAAGAGTTAATGAGTTACAGGAAGATAAACATGGATTGCAATTAGATAAGTTACATTTAGAAAGAGAGGTATCTTGGTTGAAAAATAAGGATAATAAAAACAACATAGGCAAATACGTGGTTGAGTTAAAAAAAGGAGTATATTTAGTGAAAAAATATATAGGTAGTTATGGAAACACATGCATAATCACTGACAATGTATTTGAAGCTTTATCTTACGACGATTTATATTCAGCTAAAGAAGATGCATGTAGTTTTAACGGACGTGTACTAGAACACAAACCTAATTTAGAGGTGGTCAAACAATGTGGGGCGTAATAGCAATTATTATATTGGTATTGCTTCTATTCGGTTCACTACTTGAACAGAATGATTTAAAACATCAGTTAGAAGTGAAAGATTATGAGATTAAGACATTGAAAGATAAGTTGGAGAATGGAGGGTAAGTATGATAACGATTGAACGACACGATATAAAGAAGTTGGAAGATTATATCAAGAACATAGAACGCTACAGACGAGAACTAAAAGTTAGAGAGTATGAATTGTTAGAGAACCACGAACCCGAGAATGTAGGAGCAGGAAAAAGTAATATACCAGGTAATCCTATCGAGAGAGAATCAATTAAGAAGTTAAGTGACAATCGTTATAACAACTTACGTAATATTGTAAAAGGTGTAGATAAGCTCATTTATGAATCAGATGAAGATACACAAGACTTAATGCGTTTGAGATATTGGGAATGTCCTATAGGTTGTAGTGAGTGGGAAGATATAGCTGACTACTTCGGAACAAGTAAGACAAGCATATTAAGACGACGTGACGCAATGATAAATAGATTGGCAGAATTTATAGGTTATGTGTAAGGTGGACTTTTGAAGTGTGTAAGTCCGTTTATAATCGGTGTATTATGATATTGTAAGAATTACCTCACAAGACATAGTGTTTATCCTTTCGCACTATGGTGGGGTATTCAATATCGAAGTGATTGGACAAGTGTTTATCGTCTTTAATTAGACGTTGCACATCCGATTGCTTAACTATCCGTCAGGGTGGCGGGTAGTTTTATTGAATCTTACAACACGGCTTCCGATAAGTTGGTATGAATACTTGACATTTAATTTTCCTCTCTTTTACATAGTTATCCGTGAGAACACACGGGTAACTTATTTTTATGTATTGATGTGACATAGAGGTGTGACATGAGTACATAAACTCAAATAAATAACAAAACATAATCATTAGGCACTGTTTATGCAGTGTCTTTTTTTATACGTCAAATAAAGGTGCTTAACCGTGAGAGTAGGTGGTAATATACGATGAACGAACTGAACAAACGACAAAAGACATTCGCTGAAGCCTACGCTATACCTGGAACGGAATATTATGGTAACGCCACTAAATCAGCTATTAGAGCAGGATATAGTGAAAAAACAGCATATTCACAAGGGCAAAGAATGTTGAAGAATGATGAAATACAAAGTTACATCAAGGGGGTAGAAGAAAAACTCTTTGATGAACAAATAATGAGTGGTAAAGAGGTTTTGTATCGTTTAACCAGAACAGCTAGAGCAGAAACGGTTGAAATTGAGCCAGTTGTAACGAAAAAGGGGATATATAAAATTAATCCTTCAACAGAAAAACATAATCTAGTTTACGATGAAAGTGTAGAGTTGGTTAAAAAGCCACCTAAGATAAGTGATCAAAATAAAGCGTTGGAATTGCTAGGTAAACATCATAAGTTATTTACAGATGTACAAGATGTAAATGCTACGATAACACCAGACTTCATAGATTCCATTAAGTAGGTGCAGAGATGAGTAAATTAGTATTAGATTTAGCTGATTTAATCCCTAAACACTTTCATGGACTGTGGAAAGCTACTAAGGACAAAGAGAAACTTAACATAGTAGCTAAAGGTGGACGTGGTAGTGGTAAGTCCTCTGATATATCTATCATTATTACACAGTTAATTATGCGCTATCCTATGAATGCAGTTGTAGTACGTAAGACGGATAATACATTAGCTACATCAGTATTCGAACAAATTAAGTGGGCGATAGAAGAACAAAAGGTGTCACACCTATTTAAAGTTAAAGTGTCGCCAATGGAAATCACATATGTACCTAGAGGGAATCGGATTATCTTTAGAGGGGCACAGAACCCTGAACGATTAAAGTCGTTAAAAGATAGTCGGTTCCCTTTTTCTATCATGTGGATAGAGGAGTTAGCAGAATTTAAGACAGAGGATGAAGTTACGACAATTACTAACTCTATGTTACGTGGTGAATTAGATGACGGATTGTTCTATAAGTTTTTCTTTAGTTATAACCCGCCTAAGAGAAAACAATCTTGGGTTAACAAAAAATATGAAACCTCATTCCAACCAGATAACACATTCGTACATCATTCAACGTACTTAGATAATCCTTTTATCTCTAAGCAATTTATACAAGAGGCAGAGAGTGCGAAAGAACGTAACGAACAACGTTATCGTTGGGAATATATGGGCGAAGCGATTGGTAGTGGCGTTGTACCGTTTAACAATTTACAAATAGAGAAGATACCTGATGACTTATACAAGACATTCGATAATATACGTAATGCAGTTGACTTTGGTTATGCTACTGATCCACTAGCATTTGTACGTTGGCACTATGATAAGAAGAAACGTATTATCTACGCAGTTGATGAACACTATGGTGTACAAATAAGCAATAGAGAGTTTGCTAACTGGTTAAAACGTAGAGGTTATCAATCTGATGAGATATACGCAGATAGCGCTGAACCGAAATCAATCGCAGAGCTAAAACAAGAACATGGTATTAAGCGTGTTAAAGGTGTGAAGAAAGGACCTGACAGTGTAGAACACGGGGAACAATGGCTTGATGATTTAACTGCTATTGTGATAGATCCCAACAGAACACCTAACATAGCAAGAGAATTTGAAAACATCGACTATGAAACTGACAAAGACGGTAACGTTAAACCGAGATTAGAAGATAAAGACAACCATACGATAGACGCCACTAGATACGCCCTAGAGCGTGACATGAGGCAGAATAAACTTAGCATACTTACGTAAACGAGGTGATTAGCATTAATTGGCCATGGGACAAACCATATCACGAACAAGTGGTAGAACAAATTAAACCGAAGTATGAAACGCAAGAAGAAATGATATTGCGCTTAGTTAGAGAACATAAAGAGAATATAGACAATATCACAATGGGCGAAAGATATTATAATCATCACCCAGATATACTAGACGCTCCTTTCAAAAGAGATGTGAACGGCGACTATGACGAAACTAAACCAGACTGGCGCATGTACACAAACTATCATCAAAACTTAGTAGACCAGAAAGTAGCTTATGCAGTAGCTAATCCAGTGACATTTGGTGTAGATAACGACAAAGCATTAAAGCAAATACAACATACACTTAATCACAAGTGGGATGACAAGTTAGTAGATATATTAACTGCTGCAAGTAATAAAGGTATCGAATGGGTTCAACCTTATGTAGATGAAGAGGGAGAATTTAAAACGTTTCGTGTGCCTGCAGAACAAGCTATCCCTATTTGGACTAATAAAGAAAGAGATGAATTACAAGCATTTATCCGTGTGTATGAATTAGACGGAGCAGAACGTGTTGAGTATTGGACTAAAGATGATGTGACATACTATGAGTTGAAAGAAGGACAACTTATTCCTGATTTCTATCGTAGCGATGACCACATTCAACCACATTACTATCAAGGTAATAAATTAATGAGTTGGGGACGTGTACCGTTTATTCCGTTTAAGAATAACCCTCAAGAAGTATCAGACTTGTTTATGTATAAGACGATTATTGACGCATTAGACAGACGTTTATCTGATACTCAAAACACGTTTGATGAATCAGTTGAGTTAATTTATATCCTTAAAGGTTATGAAGGCGAAAACTTAAAGGACTTCATGCATAACCTTAAATACTATAAAGCAATTAATGTTGATGGTGAAGGCTCGGGAGTAGATACGATTAAAGTGGAAGTACCTGTCGATGCAGTTAAAGAATATGTAAAAATGCTACGTGAATACATTATTGAGTTCGGTCAAGGTGTGGACTTCCAACAAGATAAATTCGGTAATAGTCCTAGTGGCATCGCACTCAAGTTTATGTACAGTAATTTAGATTTAAAAGCGAACAAGTTGAAGAATAAAACACTTACTGCATTGCAAGAGTTGTTACAATACATCATTGATTTCTACAAGTTAGATGTCAAAGTGCAAGATATTGAGATTACATTCAACTTCAACATTATGGTAAATGAGTTAGAAAACTCTCAAATTGCTATGAATTCAACTGCTATCTTATCTAAAGAAACAGTTATTGCTAATCATGCATGGGTTGATGATCCAGTCGCAGAAATGGAAAGAATAGAGCAAGAAAACATTGAACTTAACCAACAACTTCCTGATATTGAGGAGGGTTTGAATGGCAGAAAACAACAGTCCGAAGATAACCAACCAACATGATATCGATGGTTACATTGATAGAAAGATAATGACAGCAGAAAAAGAGATAGAAATACTGTTTGCTAACCGTCTGAAAGAAATCAAACAAGAATTAGCAGATATGTTTTCTAAATATCAATCTGATGACGTGTACGTTACGTGGACTGAATTTAATAAGTATAACAGGCTCAATAAGGAACTAGAACGTATAGGACAGATGTTGACACAAGATTATAGAGAAGTCGCTAAGATTATCAAACAATCTCAACAGAATGTCTATATTGAAAAGTATCTTATGAGCCTTTATTTGTATGAAATGGCTAGTCAAACATCAATGGACTTCGATGTACCAACTCAAGCCATTATACAGAAAGCCATAGAACAACCAGTTGACTTGATTAAGTTAGTACCAACGCTAGAACGTCATAGAAACAACGTACTTAAAAAGATACGCATAGAAATCACTAAAGGCATCGTAAATGGCAAAGGGTACACACATATAGCTAAAGCCTTACGTGATGATTTAGGTATGTCTAAAGCGCAAGCACAACGTGTAGCACGTACAGAAACAGGACGCGCACTATCACAAGCCGGTTTAGATAGTGCAATGGTAGCTAAAGATAACGGGCTTGATATGAAGAAACGTTGGTTTGCTACTAAAGACACACGCACACGTGATACACACAGGCACTTAGACGGTACTTCAGTAGATATCGAAGATAACTTTCATTCTAGTGGTTGTGTAGGTCCTGCACCTAAGTTATTTGTTGGTGTAGCTAGTGCAAAAGAGAATATCAACTGTCGTTGTAAGTTACTTTATTACATAGATGAAGATGAATTACCTACAACTATGAGAACTAAAGAAGATGGCGTAATACCTTTCACTACCTATAGAGAGTGGGAGAAAGAGAAACGAAAAGGTGGTGCTTGATTATGGAGTTTAATGTGAAGGTTAATGTTGATGCTGATGAAGCAATTGAGAAATTAGAACGTATCAAAAAACTATACGAAGAAATTAATCAATTAAAGAACGATAGACCTGTTGTAAAGGTAGGAATAAGCAACGAAGCTGATACAGAAATAATTAGAAGTTATATTAATGAGAAAAATGCTGAAAATGCAAACTTTAACTTATTCTAGCTAACACTTAATTGTGTTGGCTATTTTTTATGCCCAAATCATGCTCAAGGCGTTAAAAGGTGCAAACTCATGGTGGAAAAGACCACCGTAATAAAAAATGTGAGGAGTAATACAAATGAAACGAGAATTTTTACGTGGTTTAGGTTTGGAAGAGGAAACAGTTCAAAAGATTGTAGATGAACATCATGACACTTTGCGTGATTTTAAAAATAAAGCTGAGAAGACAGAATCATTGCAAGAGCAACTTGATAAAGCAAACAAAGAACTGGATAATCGTGACAAACAAATCACTGACCTTCAAAAGGCTAAAGATGGGGATAATCAAGAACTTAAAGATAAGTTAGCAAACTATGAAAAAGAAAATGCCCAATATAAAGCTGATATGAAGGAGTTAAAACTTAATAACGCTGTTAAGTTGGCGGTTGCTAAAGACGCAAACGACGCCGACGACATTCTAGCTTTCATCAACAAAGATGAGTTAGAACTACAAGATGACGGCAATGTTAAAGGTTTAGATAAAGCGATTGAATCGTTAAAAGAGTCTAAGCCTTATTTATTTGCTGAAAGTAAACCAAGTGGACGCACACCAGACGACGGTAAAAACGTAAATGGTGGGATTACACAAGAAGAATTTAACAATATGAGTGTCGCAGAGAGAACTAATCTATTCGTTAACGATAGAAAAACTTACGACACTCTAATAAACAATTAGAAAAGAGGTATAAAACATGGCACAAGGAACAACAACTAAAAGTACACAAATCGTTCCAGAAGTATTAAAACCTATGATGCAAGCAGAATTAGA
>OIFT01000130.1_pt1 | contig 20678 bp, 17 predicted proteins | sample 1582161 | NCBI WGS metagenome assembly OIFT01 (sample SAMN07501037, study PRJEB24779) | human gut metagenome | isolation source: stool | host: human infant | place: USA: Pittsburgh, PA | reverse complement strand
CAAATGCTGAAAGATATTGAAGCAAGATTTAGTTCAGATTTAATTACTGACCAATATGAAAACTATTATCGAAAGATGCTAGAACAAGGTGAGAACAGCAATGAGTCATGAGATATTTGAACAAGCAAAACCTATTTTAAAAAAAATTCAAAATAAAGGTTTTAAAGCTTATTTCGTTGGTGGATCAGTACGTGATTACATCATGCAACGACCTATACATGATGTTGATATTACCACCAGTGCAATGCCTGACGAAATAGAATCTATATTTGATAAAACCATACCAGTGGGTAAAGAACACGGTACGATCAACGTGGTATTTCAAAATGACAATTATGAAATCACTACATTTAGATCTGAAGATGAATACATCAATCATCGTAGGCCCAGTGAAGTGTATTTTGTAAGAGATTTATATCAAGATGTTCAACGTAGAGATTTTACAATGAATGCTATAGCAATGGATCTAAATTACCAGTTGTATGATTATTTTAATGGTCAACAAGATATAAAAAATCGAGTAATTCGTACTGTTGGTGTACCAAGTGAAAGGTTCTCAGAAGACGCGCTTCGTATTATTAGAGGGTTACGTTTTCAATCACAACTTAATTTTCAAATTGATTCAGACACATTACATGCAATGTCTTCTCATATTTCAGATATACAATATTTATCCGTTGAACGTGTAGTAGTAGAGCTTAAAAAGCTTATCATGGGAAACAATGTTAAACAAAGCTTTGAAGTCATGCAAAACATGAAAGCATTTAATTATATACCTTTTTTCAAATCATTTGAGATGTCTCATCTTCATATAGATGAGCCCATCACATTTGAACTTTGGATTGCAATCTTAATCGTCCAACAACCAAAAGATGTACAATTAAGCTCCTTGAAAATTAGCAATCAAGAAAAAGCAACTATCAAAAAATGGATTACACTCATCCAAACATTGCCTAAGATACAGTCAAAGCAATCTTTAATAACATTAGTATATGATTACAATTTAAAAGATATTGAAATCCTATTATCATTACATCATTTGCTTAAACAAAATGGGCTTACAACAGCCAATCAATTAATCATTAATGAAATAAGTATTCGCGAAGCAAATAAAAAATTACCTATCCATTGCAGAAAAGAATTGGCAATAAATGGTAAAGATATACTCAATCATACGAATAAAAATTCAGGACCATGGCTAAAAGATACACTTAGAGAAATAGAAATCGCAGTCATATCAAATCAAATAGCCAATACTAAAGAAGAAATATTAGAATGGGTGGATGCACATGTCAAAATATAGTCAAGACGTCATTAAAATGTTGTATGAACATCAATCAAATTACATATCAGGGCAATATATTGCCGATCAACTCAATATTTCTAGGGCAGGTGTCAAAAAAGTTATTGATCTATTAAAAGAAGATGGTTGTGATATCAAGTCAATAAATCACAAAGGCCATCAACTGAATTCATTACCTGATCAGTGGTATAGCGGTATTGTAAAACCCATTCTTGATGAACTTGGTCTTTTTAATCATCTAGAAGTTTATCACACTGTAGATTCAACACAATTAAAAGCAAAGAGAGCACTCGTTGGAAATAATGATACATTTTTAATCTTGAGCGATGAACAAACAGAAGGTCGAGGTAGATTCAATCGTAATTGGGAATCATCTAAAGGAAAAGGGTTGTGGATGTCACTTGTACTAAGACCTGACGTACCTTTTTCTATGATACCTAAATTTAATTTATTTATTGCTTTAGGTATTAGAGATGCAATTCAACAATTTTCGAACGAACGTGTAACAATTAAATGGCCAAATGATATATATATTGGTAATAAAAAAATTTGCGGATTTTTAACTGAAATGGTTGCTAACTATGATGCAATAGAAGCAATAATTTGTGGTATAGGTATAAATATGAATCATGTTGAAAGTGATTTTGATGAGGATATTAAAGATAAAGCAACAAGTATACGTATGCATTCCGATAGTAAAATTAATAGATATACTTTTTTAACTACATTATTAACTCAAATTATACATCGATTTGATCAATTTTTACATCAAACTTTTGAGTCAATTCGAGAAGAATATATTCACACTACAAATATATGGCATCGTCAACTTAAATTCACTGAAAATGATCATCAATTTTTGGGGGAGGCCATAGATATTGATTCAGATGGATTCCTTATAGTTAAAGATGAAGAAGGTCAATTACATCGACTTATGAGTGCAGATATAGATTTATAAACACAAAAATGAGGAGCGGACATTATGGGAATAGCAACATTTGCAGTTGTGGATTTAGAAACAACTGGAAATCAACTGGATTATGATGAAATCATTCAAATTGGCATTACATTTGTACGTCAGAATCAAGTCATTGATACATACCATTCAATGATACGTACCGATTTAGAAATTCCACCGTTTATCCAAGCCTTAACTTCTATAGAAGAAGAAATGTTGGTACAGGCACCTTATTTTAATGAGGTCGCAGATGACATTTATCAACTTATCAAAGACTGTGTTTTTGTTGCACATAATATCTCATTCGATCTTAATTTTATAAAAAAAGCTTTTGAAAAATGTAATATTCAATTTAAACCTAAAAGAGTCATGGATACTTTAGAATTGTTTAAAATCGCATTCCCTACAGACAAAAGCTATCAGTTAAGCGCATTGGCTGAATCACATCATATCCCGTTAAATAATGCACATAGAGCAGATGAAGATGCAACAACAACTGCTAAATTGATGATTAAAGCTTTTGAGAAGTTCGAGCAATTGCATTTAGATACACAAAAACAACTGTACTATTTAAGTAAAAATCTCAAGTATGATCTTTATCATATTTTGTTTGAAATGGTTAGAAATTATCAAACCAAACCACGTAACAACCAATTTGAACAATTTGAACAAATTATTTACCGTAAACAAATTGATTTAAAAAAACCGGCTGTCAATTTTGATGGTACCTTAAAAGATTTATATAAAAATGTCACTCAATCATTAAATCTTACATATCGGCCACAACAGTTATACCTAGCCGAAATTATACTTGATCAGTTGATGCATAGTGATAAAGCAATGATTGAAGCACCTTTAGGTAGTGGAAAGTCTCTTGCTTATCTGCTTGCAGCAACAATGTATAATATTGAAACCGGTCGTCATGTAATGATTTCAACAAATACAAAATTATTACAAAGTCAGCTATTAGAAAAAGACATACCATTACTCAATGATGTTTTAGATTTTAAAATTAACGCGTCATTAATCAAAAGTAAAAATGATTATATATCTCTTGGTCTTATCAGCCAAATTCTTAAAGATGATACAAGTAATTATGAAGTAAATATTCTTAAAATGCAGTTACTTATTTGGATAACTGAAACAAATACTGGGGACATACAAGAATTAAATCTTAAAGGTGGACAAAAAATGTATGTTGACCAAAAAATTGAAACATACGTTCCAGTTCGTCATGATATCCATTATTACAATTATATAAAAAGGAATGCTCAAAACATACAAATTGGTATCACTAATCATGCGCACTTAATTCATTCAGACAGTGAAAACACTATATATCAACTATTTGATGATTGCATCATCGATGAAGCACATAGATTGCCTGACTATGCGCTAAATCAAGTTACCAATGATTTAAATTATTCAGATGTTAAATATCAATTAGGACTTATTGGCAAAAATGAAAATGAAAAACTACTTAAAGCAGTAGACAAACTTGAGCAACAACGTATTTTAGAGAAACTAGATATTGCACCTATAGACGTTTTTGGTTTAAAAATAAATATCAATGAGTTACATGATTTAAATGAGCAACTATTCACTACAATTTATAACATTATTCAAACATCAGACGTTTATGATGATGACATTCATAAGTATCATTACGTTTATGAGTTTGAAACGAGTGAGATTTTAAAAGATTTACGTTCAATCATAGATAAATTAAATAAAACAATAGAAATATTTAACGGAATGAATCACAAAACAATCAAGTCCATACGGAAACAATTATTATACTTACATGACAAATTTAAACTTATCGAACAAAGTATAAAAAATCACCATACTAGCTTTATTTCAATTAAAAATTTAGCACAAAAATCAACAATCCGGCTCTTAGTCAAGGATTATGATGTTAAGGATATCCTGACGAAACAAGTACTTGAAAAATTTAAGTCTCTTACATTTATATCAGGCACATTAGCTTTCAATCACTCATTTAAAGCATTTCAAAATTGGTTTAATGAAGACATAGACTTTAATACATTTGAAATTTCAACACCTTTAACATCATCCAACCATACAAATGTTTTTGTGCCCAATGATGTTGAAACGTACAATTATAAAAATTTAGACGATTATGTAGCTTCAATTGTTGACTATATTGTTGAATACATTACAGTAACACAGTCTAAATGTCTTGTCTTATTTACAAGCTATAAAATGATGCATATGGTTCAAGATTTGTTAAATGAATTACCTGAATTAGAAGATTATGTCATTTTAACCCAACAGCAAAACCAAAATTATAAAATTGTTCAACAGTTTAATAACTTTGATAAATCAATACTTCTTGGAACATCAACATTTTTTGAAGGTTTTGATTTTCAAGCCAATGGTCTTAAATGTGTAATGATAGCTAAATTACCATTTATGAATAAACATAATATTAAATACTGGCTCATGGACTCTGAATTCACATCAACTTTTAAAGATTATGTATTACCTGATGCTGTGACTAGGTTTAGACAAGGTCTTGGACGTCTTATTCGACACGAAGACGACAAAGGACTTATTGTGTCATTTGATGATCGACTAGTAAATAGCACATATAAAAACTTTTTTGCTCAATCACTAGAACATTTTAAACAACGAAAAGGTAACATTAAACAGTTTAATAAATTACTGGATCAAATACAGAGGTCTATCGATAAAGAGAGTAAAAGCTAGCTTTTTAGAAATCTATAATAAATCATATCGTATGATTCCAGTTACTCAACTTGTAGAAGTTAAAGACATATTTTGTTAAAATAAATGAGTATTTAAAAAGAAAAATATAGGAGTTTGGTTATGAAGACTACGATTAAACAAGCGAAAAAACATCTTAACCAAGAAGTAACAATTGGTGCTTGGTTAACTAATAAACGTTCAAGTGGTAAAATAGCGTTCTTACAATTACGCGATGGTACAGGATTTATGCAAGGAGTAGTAGTAAAATCTGAAGTTGATGAAGAAACATTTCAACTAGCAAAAGATATTACTCAAGAATCATCTTTATATATCACAGGAACGATTACAGAAGATAATCGTTCTGATTTAGGCTACGAAATGCAAGTTAAATCAATCGAAATTGTACATGAAGCACATGATTATCCTATTACACCAAAAAATCATGGAACAGAATTTTTAATGGATCATCGTCACTTATGGTTACGTTCAAAAAAACAACATGCTGTTATGAAAATAAGAAATGAAATCATCCGTGCAACATATGAGTTTTTCAATGAAAATGGCTTCACTAAAATTGATCCACCTATTTTAACAGCAAGTGCACCAGAGGGGACAAGTGAGTTATTCCATACAAAATATTTCGATGAAGATGCATTTTTATCACAAAGTGGGCAATTGTATATGGAAGCAGCCGCAATGGCTCACGGACGTGTTTTTTCATTCGGCCCAACTTTTCGTGCAGAAAAATCTAAAACACGTCGCCATTTAATTGAATTCTGGATGATTGAACCAGAAATGGCCTTTACGAATCATGCAGAAAGCTTAGAAATACAAGAACAGTATGTGTCTCACATTGTTCAATCTGTTTTAAATCATTGCCAATTAGAACTCAAAGCTTTAGATAGAGATACAACTAAACTAGAAAAAGTTGCTACACCTTTCCCTAGAATTTCTTATGATGATGCTATCGAATTCTTGAAAAAAGAGGGATTCGATGATATTGAATGGGGTGAAGACTTTGGTGCACCACATGAAACAGCAATCGCTAATCACTATGATTTACCAGTATTCATTACAAATTATCCAACTAAAATTAAACCATTCTATATGCAACCAAATCCGGACAATGAAGATACAGTATTATGTGCTGATTTAATTGCGCCTGAAGGTTACGGTGAAATTATTGGTGGTTCCGAACGTATTAATGATTTAGAATTATTAGAACAACGCATTAATGAGCACGAATTGGATGAAGAAAGTTATAGCTATTATTTAGATTTACGTCGTTATGGTAGCGTACCACATAGTGGTTTTGGCTTAGGCTTGGAGCGAACAGTAGCTTGGATTTCTGGAGTTGAACATGTTCGTGAAACATCTCCATTCCCACGTTTACTTAATCGCTTATATCCATAATTGATTATTCGTATTTATGTTCAAAATACCATTTTTGAAACGTCCAGTCATTTTAAGGCTGGGCGTTCATTTTAAATAGGAGGTAGTAATATTATGGATCTAATTCAATTAAAAACAAGACCTGTTGTTATAAGACGAGAATTGTTTGATCATTATTCAGAGTTAGGTTTGGATGAACAAGATTTAGTTATTTTGATAAAACTTTTATATGCATCTGAAACTTCTAATAAGCAACCTTCTATTGAGTTTCTTCAAAAAGGATCAACTATGGAACCTCGTCAAATTACTTCCGTAATACAAAACTTAATTCAAAGAGAATTATTAGAACTCAATGTTAATAAAGACGAAGAAGGTAAATTCACTGAATACATGAATTTAGATCCCTTCTATCACAAATTAAATCAATTATTAAAACATCAATACTTAAAACATGAGGAACAAGATAAAAAAGAGCAATTTAAGCAATTGTTTCAGTTAGTTGAGCAATCGTTCGGCAGACCACTATCTCCATATGAAATTGAAACATTAAATCAGTGGATTGATGTCGATCACCATGACTTATCAGTTATACAAGCCGCTCTTGATGAGGCACTTAGCCAAAATAAACTTAGTTTTAAATATATTGATCGTATTTTATTAAATTGGAAAAAGAATAATGTGAAAACAGTTGACGATTCAAAGAAAATAAGAGAACAGTTTAACAAACCAAAAATGAAGCATGTTGTTAAAAAGGTGCCTAAATTTGACTGGTTGAATGGAGAGAATCCTAATGATAAGTAAGAAAAAAGCATTACAAATGATTGATGTTATAGCGGATATGTTTCCTAATGCAGAATGTGAGTTAAACCATAGAAATGCATTTGATCTTACAATAGCTGTATTATTATCAGCACAGTGTACTGATAATCTAGTCAATCGTGTTACGCAATCATTATTTAGAAAATATCGAACACCCGAAGATTATTTAAATGTGAGTGATGAAGAATTACAAAATGATATACGCTCTATTGGATTATATCGCAATAAAGCCAAAAATATAAAAAAATTATGTCACTCTTTAATTGAACAATTTAATGGTCAAATCCCACAAACACATAAAGAATTAGAGAGTCTAGCTGGAGTGGGACGAAAAACAGCAAATGTTGTAATGAGTGTTGCATTTGGAGAACCTTCTTTAGCTGTCGACACTCATGTTGAGAGAGTTTCTAAACGTTTGGGAATTAATCGTTGGAAAGATAATGTAAGACAAGTAGAAGATCGATTATGTGATATTATCCCAAGAGATAGATGGAATAAAAGCCATCATCAATTAATATTTTTTGGGAGATATCATTGTCTTGCTAGAAAACCTAAATGTGAGATATGTCCATTGTTAAATGATTGTAGAGAAGGGCAAAAACGACATAAAGCAAAGATAAAGGAGGCGTGATGATATGATTGAAAAACAGGATTTCAATCATATAGAAGACCAACTTGATCAACTAGCAAGTAATAAACAACTCAAAACACCAGAAGCTAGGGAACTTTTAGATACTTATTTCGATTTAATCATTAACTATTTTAAACAAATAAATAACATAGATGAAATTCATTTTAATCAACTCGATACATATCCAGTGGTTCCAATGAATTTTGATGAACGCTATCATTATATGGTTGCACGTAAACACCATTTTATGGGCTATCGTCAAATGAAAACATTGAAATCAGAATTAATAAAAATGAATGCATCTTATCTAATTAGAAAGCAACGTCAACAAAAATAAATTTAATTTTAATTATTCTATTTTATACCTATATCAACATTCATAATTCACATTCGATGTAGTTAATCAAATTAATTAATAACTAGAGAACTCAGATTATTACTGCACATGCTAAATTTACTTTTCTAGGACAGAAAAAGCTCCAATTTCATTTTCTTGAAATTGGAGCTTTAAGTTTAATTATTTATGAAACTTTATAATCGAATATAGAGTTTAAATTGAATAGACGTGTAAATGTATTGCCTGAGTTACCTTGACTGGCACTATTTGAACTATTCGAGCTGTTTCCACTTGATGCTGAGTTAGAGCCACCATTTGATGAAGAAGATGTATCGCTACTTCCATGAACACTACGGTTAGTAGTATTATTATCAGAATGACCTGATACAGATAGACTGTCCGGTGAACTTCCTTGTACATCATTAGGCTTTTTGAAATCTTCACCATCTTTAGATGAGATACTAGACATTACATCTTCATACAAGTATTGTGGATACTCTTGTTCTGAATGACCGATAAATGAATTTGTTCCGTATTGTTTAACCTTATTGAAGCCCATCCATACCGACATAGTATATTCTGGACTGAAACCATTGATCCAAACATCTTTGGCAGCATTATCAGGTAAATTATACTTTTCGTATATTTCTTGTCCATACGTACCAGTACCAGTTTTCGCACCCATGTTTACGCCTGACACACCATGTCCATAAGCCGAACCATATGCTTTAAATGTACCTTTAAGAATTTCAGCTAACATATATGATGTATAGTCTTTCATAGCTTTGTGACTCGTATGTTCATACTCAATTGTATCTCCTTCATGAGTAACAACTTTTTGTATTGAATGCGCATTATTATAAGTACCACCATTTGCTATTGCTGCAAAAGCGGAAGCTAGTTGAGTAGGTGAGAATTCTGATGAAGATCCACCTAATACTTCTGAAGGTCCAATTTTGCCACTATAATCCAATCCTAATTTAGATGCAAATTTCTGAGGTGCATCATTACCAGCTTGACTTTTAACTTGTTGCCAAGTTTTTAAAGCTGGAATATTGAAACTTTGACGCAATGCATCATAGATAGATACTGTTCCATGACTCTTAGTATCATAGTTCTTGAATTGAGAACCATCTACCCAATATGACGATTCGTCTTGAACCGCATGATTAGTTGACCACTTCATATTTTCTATTGCAGGTCCATAAGCTAAGAAAGGTTTTAATGATGAACCAGTAGGGTGAGGGTCAGTAGCTTGGTTTCTTTCAACAACATTTTTATAATTACGTCCACCTGAGATCGCAACTAATCCACCAGTTTTACTATCTAGAATTGTTGCACCAACTTGTTGGTCTTCATTCTTGTAGAAAGAACCATTGTTAATTCGATTTTGTAACGTTTGTTGAACATCTTTATCCATATTAGTATAAATTTTTATACCACTTTGAAGAACTGAACCTAAATTTTTATCCTTAAAGTACTTGTTATTCATTAATTCAGATTGAACGAAATTAACGTAAGAATCATACTCAGGATTTTTTTCATTTCCAGTGACTTGACGTTCTTTTTTAGTACGTTCAACTAAGTTAGCTTTAAGATCAATCTTCTTAGCATCCGCATATTGTTTATCATTAATACGGTTATGTTTATGCATAAGATAAAGCACAGTATCTTTACGATTATTAGCTTCCTTAGGATTGTTGTAAATGTTGTAAAGGTTAGGAACTTGAGGTAAACCAGCTAGATAAGCTTCTTCAGCTAAATTTAAATCCTTCATATCTTTGTTGAAGTAATATTTAGCGGCGGCCTTAATTCCAGTAACGCCATCCGAATAATAAATCTTATTCATGTAAACTTGGAATATTTCATCTTTGCTGTACTCTTGTTCTAATCTATAAGAAAGATAAGCTTCTTGTGCTTTACGACCGATAGATTTTTGTTGTGTCAAGAATGAGTCTTTTACAACTTGTTGTGTAAGTGTAGACGCACCTTGCGAACCAAATCCACCTGTTAAGTTTTTACCAATGGCACCAAATAAACGTTTGTAATCTAATGCTCCATGTTGGTAGAAACGGTTATCTTCAGTAGCTAAAACAGCATTTTTCATGTCTTTAGGAACATCTTTGATATTCACATGTTCATGTCGCTGTCCGTTATCAAGTGTTTTTACAAGTTCTCCGTTTTTATCGTAAATCTTTGCTGGAATTGGATCATCTAATTTTGATTCGCTAAATGCTGGAGCTTTCCACGCATAATAAGCAAACAACAAGATACCGAGTAGCAATAGAACGAAAAAGGCAATAATCATAAAACCTATAATCTTAATAATCGTTCTCTTTACATTCCTATTCTTTTTTCCATTGGACTTCCCATTGTTGTTCTTTTTAGGTTGGGAAGACCCTTTATTTTCCGTCATACGCGGTCCTCACTTTCATCTAATATCAACTTATCAACTGCCTTGAGGTAATTCAATCTTGGTTGATATTGATAAGGAATATGGTAACCATTTTTCCGAATTTCTTCAACAGTTATCGACTTTTTAATATTATTAATGTATCTTTGCCAATATTTTTCAAATTTTGAATAGGGTAAAAGATACACTTCATCAAGTGATTTAAAACGTATCATTAAAAAGACAATTCCTTTTTGATGATATGTATTTTTCATATGTTCTACTTGATGTGCATGAATATTATTGAGTGGAAATGAAGTTTTGTTCTTAGTTTCTTTAGCTTCAAAATCAATGTAATATCCATTATAGACACCATTATAATCAGTTGTTGAAGGAGTGCGAAAATAAGCCTCATTTATTACAGCCTTACTACGTTTCGGATAGTGAACATTAACTATTTGAACCGGAGTCGGCTTTTTATGAATAACTGCTATGCCACTTTTAAGATAGAAAGTATTCGATTGTTCAATATCTTTCTCAAGTGTCATACCTCGTCCACCATATTCAATATTACTTGAAAATGGCGAACTCTTACGTCCGTCCAAAGGCTTATTTTTAGAGTATGGTTTACCATTTGGATAATTCATCATAATTCACCACACAAGTTTGTTCCTATTTTATACTAAATGATTATTTAAAATTATAAAATTAAAACAAACTATCGTATTTGAATGTATATGTCACAAAGAAAACATACATCAATCACTATTTTAACTTGCTTATGCCAATCTGTCACGATTTCTTTCATAAATGAAAGATAAATGTAATCTTCAAGTTAATAAAATTCCATAAATTTCATATTTTTTTATTTAGTATTACTAATAGAATTTAACAAACCAAAAATATCATTTTCTAATTTTTTACTCTATGTATATTTCCATGACTTTCGGATTTATAATATGTTAAATTAATTAAGTAGGAGGCATCTAAATGTATCAAATCATTAAACAATTGTTAGAGGATATTGATGAAATGAATTATAGGTATCAACATGTAAAAATTAACGGCGGTTCATTCGATTTTTATAAAGATGTTGAACCCTATGTCAAAAATATTGATAATCATTTAGAAGCACTCAACTGTTACTCAAAAAGCATTACAGAAACACAATATATGAGCCAACAAAAGTTAGATTTATTGATATTAAATATACAAAAGCTTTCTGTAGATTGTCATTTTCCTAGAACGAGCCGTAAATTATTTGTCGAAAAACTTAAAAGTGCCCAGTACGATTTAAAAAATATTTTATCGAATTATGTTTAGTGAGGAAAAAAATGGTTAAAACTGTTTATATTACTGGCTATAAATCTTTTGAACTCAATATCTATAAAGATGATGCACCAGAAGTATATTATTTAAAGCAATTTATAGCTCATAAATTAAAACATCTTCTAGATGAAGGTTTAGAGTGGGTATTGATACAAGGACAAATGGGTATAGAATTATGGTCTGCTGAAGTAGTGATTGAACTAAAAAAAGACTTCCCAGATATTAAACTAGGTATAATTACGCCATTTCTAGGTTATACACAACGATGGAATGATAAGAATCAAGCTAAGTATACAAATATTATACAACAAGCCGATTTTACTGAAAGCATTCATCACACTGAGTATATGGGTGCCTATCAATTTAAACAAGCAGATCAATTCATGCTTGATCATACCGATTACACTATTTTAATTTATGATGATGAACAAGAGGCAAGCCCTAAATACTTTAAGGCTATGTTAGTTGAATTTATGGAAAAAACAAACTATACTTGTGATATTGTGACGTTTGATGAACTCACTGACTTCATCAACGACTTGCAGTGGTCTCAAGATCAAAGTTTCGAATGAGGTGGAAAAAAAGATGTCAGATGTTTCATTAAAATTATCAGCGAAAGATATTTATGAAAAAGATTTCGAAAAAACTATGGCAAGAGGCTATAGAAGAGAAGAAGTAGACGCTTTTTTAGATGATATCATTACAGATTATCAAAAAATGGCGGATATGAACAATGAAGTAGTAAAGCTTTCTGAAGAAAATCACAAATTAAAAAAAGAACTTGAGGAATTAAGATTACGTGTTGCTACATCAAGACCACAAGACAATAAAAACTTTTCTTCAAATAATTCAAGCAGTGCTTCAAATAATGTAGATATTTTAAAACGTATTTCAAACCTTGAAAAAGCAGTATTCGGTAAATAAAATTTTTACTTATTTCGTATAAATTTTATGACTTTACACTTAAAATTATGTTATAATCTCAAAAGTGATATTTCGGGTAATCGCTATAGCAATATAGAGGAAAGTCCATGCTCACACAATCTGAGATGATTGTAGTGTTCGTGCTTGATGAAACAATAAATCAAGGCATTAATTTGACGGCAATGAAATAACCTAAGTCATTTGATATGGTTAGAATAGTTTGAAAGTGCCACAGTGACGTAGCTTTTATAGAAATATAAAAGGTGGAACGCGGTAAACCCCTCGAGTGAGCAATCCAAATTGGGTAGGAGCACTTGTTTAGCGGAATTCAACGTATAAACGAGACGATTTTTACGCGAAAGTAAAAATATGTAGACAGATGGTTACCACCGACGTACCAGTGTAACTAGTACACATTATGAGTACAACGGAACAGAACATGGCTTACAGAAATATCATCACTAGTTTAGCTCTCCCATTTATGGAGAGCTTTTTTAATTGAAATCATAATTGATTTAGAATAATTTGTTACAATATACACTTTACATTTATGGTTTTCCGCTTCAAAATTAAATTAATTAATACTTATAAATATTAAAATTATACATATATTGATTCAATAAATTAAAAGGAGACTCGGTCATGTTTCAATTATTAGCAGTATGTCCAATGGGATTAGAAGCAGTTGTAGCTAAAGAAATACAAGAATTAGGTTACGATACACAAGTAGAAAACGGTCGTATCTTTTTTGAAGGTGATGAAAGTGCTATTGTTAGATGTAACTTATGGTTACGTACCGCAGACCGAATAAAAATTGTAATGGGTCGATTCAATGCTACTACTTTCGACGAATTATTTGAGCAAACAAAGTCATTACCATGGGAGACCGTAATTGACAAAGAAGGTAATTTCCCGGTTCAAGGGCGGAGTGTAAAATCAACATTATATAGTGTACCTGACTGCCAAGCAATTACTAAAAAGGCTATAGTAGAACGACTTAAGCATGCTTATCAAGAAAAAGGATGGCTAAGTGAAACAGGCGCCAAATATCCTGTAGAAGTAGCAATATTAAAAGATAATGTATTATTGACCATTGATACTGCTGGTTCTGGACTCAACAAGCGAGGTTATCGCATTGCTCAAGGTGAAGCACCCATTAAAGAAACATTGGCAGCAAGCCTCATTCGTTTAGCAAATTGGAATGGTAACACACCTTTAATTGATCCTTTCTGTGGTTCAGGCACCATTGCTATCGAAGCATGTCTTATTGCACAAAATATTGCTCCTGGTTTTAATAGGGATTTTGTATCTGAACAATGGAATATGATGCCACCTAATATTTATGACAAATTTCGTGATGAAGCTGATCAATTGGCTGACTATGATAAAGACATACAAGTATATGCTTCTGATATTGATCCAGAAATGATTGAAATTGCAAAGCGTAATGCAGAAGAAGTTGGTCTCGGAGATATCATACAGTTCAATGTTAAAGATGTGAATACTTTGTCTATTGATACCGACATGCCTGTAGCACTTGTTGGCAATCCACCGTATGGTGAAAGAATTGGAGATCGTGAAGAAGTTGAAGAAATGTATCGTTATATAGGTACACTTTTGAAACAACATCCTCATTTATCGGCCTATATATTAACAAGTAACAAAGAATTTGAATACTTAGTTAATCGAAAAGCGACTAAAAGACGTAAGTTGTTCAACGGGTATATTGAATGTACGTACTATCAGTATTGGGGTAAAAAGCAAAGTAATAAAAATTAAATTTTACATTTTATAATACTTGTGTAATTATAGTAATTATTCAAGTACTATTTATTCGCACTCTTATCTTGACTGTAGTACAGTTAAATAGGAGTGTTTAATTTTATTAAAAAATAAGTCATATACTAAAAATGTATCATATTTTAATTAGAAAGGGGCTTTTAAATATGAAGACTGTTTTGATTGTAGGCGCAAATGGTAGAGTATCTATCGAAGCGACAAAAATTTTCCTAGAGAACTCAAGATTTAATGTTGATTTATTTTTGAGAAATGCGCATCGTATACCTGATTACGCCTCTAATAGAATTAAAGTTTATGAGGGAGACGCTAAAAATATTGAGGATTTAGAAAGTGCTTTAAACAATGTTGATGTTGTTTTTGCAAGTTTATCGGGATCACTTGATAAACAAGCTGAAACTATCGTAAAAGCCATGGATAACAAAAATGTTAAGAGACTGATTTTTGTAGCAGCTCCTGGTATTTATGATGAACTACCAGAACCATTCAATCAATGGAATAAAGAACAATTTGGCGAAAAATTGAATCGCTACCGCAAAGCATCTGATATTATAGAAAATTCAGATTTAGATTACACAATAATACGTCCAGGCTGGCTTACAGATAAAAATGAAAATGTATATGAGATCACAGCAAAGAACGAAACATTTAAAGGTACTGAAGTATCACGTAAAAGTGTAGCATCTTTAGCAGTACAAATTGCCAAAAACCCAGAACTACACTCTAAAGAAAATATTGGTGTGAATAAACCTAATACAGAAGGTAATAAACCTGCTTGGTTCAATTAGTATAAAGTTTGTATCTACATGCATGGGTTTTCAATCAATATTATGATAGAATTTGAAATAGATAAATAAGCTTTAATTTAGGGCAAGTCATCATGGCTGCCTTATTTTTTTGAATTTATTGCTAATTATCATAAAATAAATTGTACAATATTACTTAAATTCAAACAGGGGATTATCTTTCATTCAATTATAAAAACAAGATAGAATTCATTTATTATACTTCTAATATCTTTGATGAAAGTTACAATAATCATTTAGCTACAGATACTTTTCATTTAAATTTAATTTACCTTTCAAATAATTTTGAATTCTGATTTTGTTACTTTAATCGAGTAAAAATACTGTGATTTATCACTGAACTAAAGGGGTAATACTTATGGCAATAAATGAACAATTAGATACTTTATATAAATTAAAAAAAGAATTGGAAAAATCTAATAACAGACCTTTAATTAATACTATTAATCAAGTAATAAAAAAAGTTTATTTAAATCAATACACCGCAACATTTGTAGGACATTTCTCAGCTGGAAAATCAACGTTAATTAATTTGTTATTAGAACAAGATATACTACCAAGTTCTCCAGTACCAACAACGAGCAATACAGCTATCGTTTCAGTAGCCAAGGAAGACGAAATCATTGCCAACCTTACACAACAACAATATACAAAATTAAAAACGTACAACGATGTTAAACAAATGAATCGTCAAAATGTCGATGTAGAATCGATAGAAATTAATTTTCCATCAAACAAATTTAATCTAGGGTTTACATTTCAAGATACACCGGGTGTTGACTCTAACGTTGCAACGCATCAGTCGAGTACAGAGCAATTTATGTATACAAGTAACTTGTTGTTTTATACAGTAGACTATAATCATGTCCAATCAGCGTTGAACTTTAAATTTATGAAACGTATTAATGAAGCTGGTATACCAATTATTTTTGTGATTAATCAGATTGATAAACATAATGAAGAAGAAATTACATTTGAAACTTTTAAATCAAGAGTCGAAAAATCAATCAAAGACTGGGATATCAAACTTCAAGATACTTATTACGTTTCAAAGTTTGATCATCCACAGAATGAAATTGACAAACTTTCAAATTTTCTAGTATTTATGGATCAACATCGTGAATCAACAGAAGACTATGTTAATAGAACAATTCAATTCATTACCGACGCACAATACATATACATTCAAAATGAAATGCAATCTATTCTTGACACCCTTCAAATTAATGAAGAACAATTCGAGGAAGCATATATTCAATTTCAACAAAATCAAGAAGTCAGCGCAGAAGCACAATTGCTCAATGACTCTAATCAATTATTTAATTATTTAAAACAGAAGCGTAAAGATATATTAGATAATGCTTATATCATGACGTACGATATGCGTGAATCTTTACGGAATTATTTAGAAAGCATGGCAACTGATTTTAAAGTGAATGGATTTTTTAATAAAAGGAAGAAAAAAGAAGAAGAACAAATCAAACGACTTAATGAGGCGACCACTCAATTGCAAGAGAAAGTTAATCAACAAGTACGACAACCACTTCGTGAAGATATGTCATTTTTAACTAGATTCATAAATAAACATGCTGTGAATGAAAAAATACTAAATCAAGATTATGACGTCGTTCCGTCACTTATATCAGAGCTATATCAAACTCAAACGAGCATTAGCAACACATACGTTTTAACATTTTCAGATGAAGTTATAAAAGCTTTGAATAAAAAAATAGAAAATGAGTCAACGCCACTATTTGAAGAAGCTGTCAATCATGTACAAGTTAATGAATTATCAAGTGATGAAAATGAAGATAGGTATGAATATGATAGATACATTGAACTTAACACATTAAAGGATTCGCTTACATCCCACAACTACAAACATTACTATATCCATTTAGACGATTCTTTAGATAAATTAATTGGAAGAACAGAGACTCATTTTGAACTTAAACAAGAAAATTCGACTGCTTATCATCGTAAACATGAGACACAACATAGTAAAGAGTTTGTTACATCTAATCAAGATATTAAGCGTGCATTAGATATCGTTAAAGATGTACCATTATTTGATCGCACTAAACAAGATATCACCGATACCATTCAGAGACTCGATAATCAAATAACAAAAGTAGGTGTTTTTGGTACATTTAGCGCAGGTAAAAGCAGCTTAATCAACGCTCTACTAGGTGATAACTATTTAGTTAGTTCTCCTAATCCAACAACAGCGGCAACGACGGAATTATCATATGGTAAAGAGAGTCAAATCACATTAAAATCTAAAGAGCAATTACTAGAGGAAGTTAATCATGTACTAGAATTTTATGAAATATCATTTAACACCTTAGACAACTTTATTGAGAGCGATTTAGAGAAGTTAAAATCGAAACTAGAAAAGAACCAACTTGCATTTATTAGTGCAATTGAGAAACATTATGAAATGTACACGTCAATGCTAGAACATTCACTTATACACACAGTATCGCTTGAAGAAATTAAAAAGTGGAGTGCCGAGGATGAGTATGCCACTTTCGTGAAAACTGTACACCTTAAGCTACCTTTAGATTGGCTTAAGGGTAAAATCATTATTGATTCACTGGGTTTACATTCCAATAATCAAAGACACACGAATGAAACTGAACAAATTCTCACTTCTTCTGACCTTATTTTGTATGTAACTTACTTCAATCATTCATTTACAGATAACGACAAAGCCTTTATCGAACATATGAAAGATATGAATCAATTAAATGAAAATCAAGCTTTTAAAATGATAATTAATGCGGTTGACCTAGCAGAAGATAAACAGGATATACAAGCCGTTGAGGATTATGTTGCAGATGCACTGGGGCAAGTTAACTTACACTCTGATATATATAGTGTTTCAAGTCGTCAAAGTTTAAATGGGAATAACATTGGCATAAATGAATTAAGAGAAAGTATACAATACTTTGCAAAGGTTGAATCTAGAACAATTTTAGAGCAGCAGATGACTTATCAATTGCAACAAATGAATAACTCCTTTAAAAAAATGATTAAAGATTTTCACGATGACAACGCAAAATTATCAGCTAGACAACATAAATTAAATCACTATAAAAACCAAACCCTATTAAATCAAGAGTTGATTGATACAACTGCACAACGTACTTTCAATGAAGTAGAAGAACAAGTATATCATCTAAATGAACGGTTAAAACTACAACTTTTAGATGAGGTTAAATCTGTGTTTAATAGTCAGATGACACAAAATAACGACTTTAATGAGGAAAAGAAAATTTCAACTAAAATATATTTAGATCAAATTCATCAACGCTTATTCTTAGAGCAATCACTTATCACAGAAAGGATTAAAAAATATTTTAATTCACAACTAGAAGAACAAATCCTACCAGTCATGAAAAAGTTAAATCAGATTCATGTTATTATAAATGCAAAATTTAATGTTGAGCCATCACTCGTTGATACGGCGTTACTTCAAATTGAACTTAATTCAATGTTGCAATCACTACCAAAACAGTTAACTAAACGTAAAATAGTTAATCCAAAGTCACAAAAGGATATACAAGTACACATAGCTAATCAAACTCTTGAATTATTACAAGATGATTTGAACTCATTGCGCCGACAATTAAATGATTATATCCATGAGATGACTCAACTTGCCGAACATCAATTTCAAATGTTGGAGACATCCATTCAACAACAAATTGATGAGTTACTTTCATTCACTATCGATGATACATTAATACAACAACTAGAATTGAAAACGACACAATTAGACAATATTTTATAGTAGAAAGAAGGATTAAAAATGCCTCAAAGAGTATTGCTCGTTGATGGAATGGCTTTATTATTTAGACATTTTTATGCAACAAGCTTACACAATCAATTTATGTACAATTCTAAAGGAATTCCTACAAATGGTATTCAAGGTTTTGTAAGACATATTTTTAGCGCTATCAAGGAAATCGAACCTACTCACGTAGCAGTTTGTTGGGATATGGGGCAAGAAACATTCAGAAATGAAATGTATGATGGCTATAAACAAAATCGCCCAGCACCTCCTGATGAACTTATTCCTCAATTTGATTATGTTAAAGAAATATCCCATCAGTTTGGTTTTGTAAATGTTGGTAAGCGTAATTATGAAGCTGATGATATTATTGGCAGTTTAGCTGAAACATATTCACAAGAACATGAAGTTTATATCATTACCGGAGACCGAGACTTACTCCAATGCATTAATCATAATGTAGAAGTTTGGCTTATTAAAAAAGGTTTTACAATCTATCAACGTTACACGCTTGATCGTTTCATTGATGAATACGGGCTTAATCCTCAACAATTAATAGATGTTAAAGCTTTTATGGGTGATACTGCAGATGGCTATTCTGGTGTAAAAGGGATAGGTGAAAAAACGGCAATTAAATTGATTCAAAATCATGGAACTGTCGAAAATGTAGTGAACAATTTATCATCACTAACTCCCGCTCAACAGAAAAAAATAACAAATAATTTAAATCATCTGCATTTATCAAAGTCACTCGCAGAAATATATACGAAAGTTCCAATTGAAACAGACAAACTTTTTAAAGAGATGACATATGCTCATACACTAAATGAGATTTTATCCATTTGTAATGAACATGAACTATACGTTTCAAGTAAATATATTGCAAGTCACCTCTAACCATAAACCAATGAACATTTCATTTAGATATTGTTCATTGGTTTTTTTAATATCAATAAGCATCTCCATCAAAAATATAAATATTTTATTAAAACTTTGTGAATTAATTTCACAAAGTTATCTTAAAGTGATATTATTGTTTAGAACAAATAAATTGTTGTTCAAAATGCTATTGTGATAAATGAAGAGCAAACCGAAATCAAATGGTCGGAACATCTGCTCTTTTTTATTGAGCAAATGTATAAGTTATTCATTGTCAAAATTATCAACATTAAATACGTATAATTTTCAAATCACATCAAACAACAAAGAAAAAACATCAAGAATAGGAGTGGCAATAGCTTTGAATAATCGTGATAAATTACAAAAATTTAGTATCCGAAAATACGCAATTGGAACATTTTCTACTGTGATTGCAACACTTGTGTTCATGGGTATCAATCCAAACCATGCAAGTGCCGACGAGTTGAATCAAAATCAAAAGTTAATTAAACAATTAAATCAAACAGATGATGATGATTCGAATACGCATAGTCAAGAAATCGAAAATAACAAACAAAATTC
>OIFT01000124.1_pt1 | contig 25298 bp, 25 predicted proteins | sample 1582161 | NCBI WGS metagenome assembly OIFT01 (sample SAMN07501037, study PRJEB24779) | human gut metagenome | isolation source: stool | host: human infant | place: USA: Pittsburgh, PA | reverse complement strand
AATTTTGCGAAAAATGAAGAATTAAATAACAAAGAAATTGAAGAATTGCGAGACATTTTAAATGATATTAGTAAAAAATAAATAGATATAGGGTTCAAACATAATACATATATAAATTATGTTTGAACCCTATTAAATTAGATTTTTTATGAGATTAGTACATATAATAAACGGCGCCCACTTAATCATGCCACGTCCTTGTGGTATATTAGCGTCTAAATATTCTCTAGGAATTTTGCGATAATCTGTTTCATGTTTGTATTGATCAGGAATCATTAAAACCACCTCGATAATATTATAGAACTTATGTTCCCTTTTAGGAAGTGGTTTCTCATAATATAAATAAATCTTATATTTAAAAATTAAAATAATGAATTTATATATCATAAGACCACAAGTTTAACAAAGGGGAAGTAAACTCGTGGTCTAATGTTATGACGTAGTATAACTTTTTATGAAGGAGTAAATAGAACTATTACTCCTATTTATAGTATAACACAATTTTATAAAAAAATATTTAAATAGACAACCAATTGCTATAATGATTGTATAGATATGAGTAATGAAGTATGATATGAGTAGTTTAAAGAGAAAGAGGAAGACGCATATGAAAAAGACAACAAAAGTATGTGTAGCTACAACAATAGCGTTTAGTACACTATTAGGTGCTAGCGTCACAGATGCACTTGTTCAACAGCCGACTGCACACGCAGCAACGTCATCATATTACAACTATAATGGTTATGCAGGTCAAAATGCTTCATTCGTATTAGATAAAAATTTTAAAACTGCGATTAAAGCTGAAAATGTTAAATTTAATGGCATTAAAATTAAATCGACAACATCTAATAAATCGGTATTAAAATATGATCAATACTTCAGAAATGTATCTAAAGATAGTAAAACTGCCTCGTTACTAGATATGGAAGTCAAAGGTCAACTTTCATTAACACAACTTAAAAAAGTATATAGTAAAGAGCTACAAAAAATTGATAATGGTAAAAACAACACAACAGGTATTTATTATTATCAACCTAAACAAAATGGTATGACAGTTTGGTTTGATGTTAATAAAGGTAAAGTAGACCGAGTCGTATTAGGCTATAGTACAGTACAAAAAGCAATGAATTAAATGGGTGATTGAAGTGAACGTACTCGCTTCAATCATTTTTTATACACATAGGCGAATAAATATTAAATGATTATAAAAAGGTATTTCAAGTTAAAATTTTAAAATCGTCTTCTAATCGATAATTAAAAGGTTTTATTATTGGAAATTAACATTTAGTGCTACGATAGAATTATATACATGAAATGTATATTTTGAACCACTGCTTCATGATAATGACATATCACTATACCATTTACTTGAAGGAGGAATACAAATGACAAAGGGGCCAATTCAAGTTAATAATGAAATCGGTACATTAAAAACAGTGCTACTCAAACGACCAGGTAAAGAGTTAGAAAATTTAGTACCTGATCATTTAAGTGGATTGTTGTTTGACGACATTCCATATTTAAAAGTGGCACAAGAAGAGCATGATCAATTTGCAGAAACACTTAGAAGTGAAGGGGTAGAAGTCGTTTATCTAGAACAACTTGCTGCTGAAGCGATTGAAAATGAAGATGTAAGACAGCAATTAATTGACGATATTTTATCAGAATCTCAAAAAACAATTTTAGGTCATGAGACAGAAATTAAAACATATCTTTCAACATTATCAAATCAAGCATTAATTGAAACAATGATGTCTGGGATACGTAAAGAGGACATTCAACTTGAAACAACACATCTAGTGGAATATTTAGATGATCGTTATCCATTCTATTTAGATCCGATGCCCAATTTATATTTTACACGGGATCCTCAAGCAAGTATTGGTAGAGGTATGTCGATCAATCGTATGTATTGGCGCGCAAGACGTCGTGAATCTATTTTTATGACGTATATTCTAAAATATCACCCCCGTTTTAAAGATGCAGATATACCGGTGTGGCTTGATCGTACATCACCGTTTAACATTGAAGGCGGAGACGAGCTTGTGCTTTCTAAAGAAGTATTAGCTATCGGTATTTCAGAACGTACATCAGCTGAAGCCATTGAGCGGCTAGCAAGAAATATATTTAAAGATGACTATACTACATTTAAAAAAGTACTTGCGATTGAAATACCTAATAGTCGTACATTTATGCATCTAGATACTGTATTTACAATGATTGATTATGACAAATTTACAGTGCATGCAGCTATTTTTAAAGAAGAGAATCACATGAATATCTTTACAATTGAGCAAGATGAAATGAAAGATGATATTAAAATTACACACTCTAGACAGCTACGAGAAACGTTAGCCAATGCATTAGGTGTAGATAACGTAGAATTTATACCTACTGGTAATGGAGATGTCATAGACGGTGCTAGAGAACAGTGGAACGATGGGTCTAATACATTATGTATTCGTCCAGGCGTTGTGGTGACATACGATAGAAACTATGTCTCTAATCAATTATTACGTGACAAAGGTATTAAAGTGATTGAAATTAAAGGTAGTGAATTGGTACGTGGTCGTGGAGGTCCAAGATGTATGAGTCAACCTTTATTTAGAGAAGATATATAATGTTTTCACGTGAAACAAGTTATAGTCAAAAACGTTAGTCATTTGGCTAGCGTCTTTTTATATTAAAAAACATTCCATTAATCTACAAAAAGTGTAAAATAGATATCATACTTATAAAATGGAAGGACGAAACAATATGGCATTTATGACTATTAATTATAAATCACCTACGATTGGGATGAATCAATCGTTTACAGCCATCGTTCCAGAAGACGATAGCTTTTTTAAACAACATGAACCTGTAAAACCTTTAAAAATGTTATTACTGCTCCATGGTCTATCAAGTGATGCGACATCGTATATGCGACTAACGAGTATTGAACGTTATGCAGAAGCACATCAGTTGGCAGTGATTATGCCGAATGCAGATCACAGTGGCTATGCGAATATGGCGTTTGGTCATAGCTACTATGACTATATATTAGAAATTTACAATTATGCACATCAAGTGTTACCAGTATCTAAAAAAAGAGAAGATAATTTTATTGCAGGTCATTCAATGGGTGGTTACGGAACAATAAAATTCGCTTTAACTCAAAGCCATTTATTTTCTAAAGCAGCGCCATTGTCAGCGGTATTTGATGTACAATCATTACTCGATATTGAGTGGAATGACTTTGACCCCAAAGCCATTGCCGGTGAAGCTTTAAAAGTTAAAGGTACAGAGTTAGATACCTATCACTTAGTGGATGAAGCGGTTGATAAAGACGCAACACTTCCAGAACTCTTTATTCAATGTGGCACAGAAGATTTCTTATATGATGATAATCAACGATTTATGACATATTTAGATGAAAAAGGTATCCATTATAAATATGAAGAAGGACCTGGGGAACATGATTATGCTTTTTGGGACAAAGCAATTGAACGTACCATTGAATGGTTAGTAGAGAAATAAAAAAATATCCCTTTGTGATGATACGTCACAAAGGGATATTTTTTTATTTAATGATTTTAATCGTAAATGGAACAACAAAATCTTCGCCCTTATTCATTGCAAGAATAGCTAAAATAGTATAGACAAAACCAGCAATACCTACAACGAATAAAGTTAAGTAACCAATGAACACTACAGTTAAAACTAAACTTTCAAATTAGCAAGTGCCATCGATCAACCCATCAAACATGTTGATACATCTAGTAAGGATAGATAACCAAAAAGTAAGAAATAGATACTTTTTCTATTTCTTATTTTTTAATTCATAAACTAATTTGAGTTATTATTTTGAGTATTTTAAAATAATGACAAGTATTAATTATTTTAGGTTTTTCGTGAATATAAAAGAATCTACTCTAAATCAATAAGGAGCGTAAGTTTAGTGTACAAATATTACATAACTTCGGTTGTTATTTTTCTAGTATTTTCACTGATGTGTGGTATGGCTCTTGTTGAAAATAATAGTGAAAAAATATCAGTAGTAGCAGTTGGGGATAATTTAATTCATCCTGTCGTATATCATGATGCACAATATTCAGATGGTACATATAACTTTAAGCCAATGTATTCTAATATAAAGAAAGACATAGCTAGGCCTGATTTAGCTTTTGTCAATCAGGAGTCTCCACTTGGTGGGGATGATATTCCATATTCTGGATTTAAACGATTCAATACACCAAGTCAAGTAGCAACGGATATTGTAGCCACAGGGTTCGATGTGATTAATGGTGCAAATAATCACTCCTTAGATCAAGGAGATCAAGGGATCACAAATCATATACAGACTTGGGAAAAATTTGATCATAACGTATTGTTTACAGGGATATACAATTCGAAAAAAGAGGCGAATCGTGTACATACCATTTCTAAAAATGGCGTGAAAATCAGTGTATTAAGTTATACATACGGAACAAATGATATGGTCTCAAACTATCCATATACAGTAAAAACGTTTGATGAAGCTACTATTAAACATGATATACGAAAAGCAAAACAACAAAGCGACGTCGTCATGGTGTCGGCACATTGGGGAAATGAAAATCACCATACACCAAATAAAACACAGAAGAAGTACGCTCAATTATTTGCAAATGAGGGTGTAGATGTCGTCATTGGCACGCATCCACATGTGATTCAACCAGTAAAGTGGGTTAAAGCAAAAGATCATCACCATAAAACCTTGGTAGCTTATTCTTTAGGTAATTTTTTAAATGGACAATATGGTGGAGATGAAAATAATCAATTGTTAGGAAGGATAAACTTCGATGTAGTAAAAGAACCTAAAGGTGTACATTTAGAAAATGTTAAATGGACAAGCATGGTCAATCATTACGAACAAGCACGTCCTACCAATAAACAAACACGACAACATTTTAAAATTTATAACCTTGATGATTACACATCACAATTAGCAGAGAAACATGGACTACAGTATGATTCAAAAAGTGAATGGAATATCAAACATTTACAGGATATTACAAAAGATGTGATCGATAATAAATTTTTAAATGAAAAAAGTTTATAAAAAAGAGCGACTAAATATGTATTAATGACATATATAGTCGCTCTTAATTGATTTATTTAAATGTTCTCCCAATATCCATTATTTGTTTTGATTAGCAAATGATTTAGAGATATCACGTAGTGTTTGAGGTGCGTCATCCCATTTCATTGTGACTTCAGTGAAGTGCATGTGATTTGGATGGGTATTAATATCATCAAACGTTTCTTTTAAATCTTTTGAAGATTTAACGTCATGTACTTGTACAGTATCTCCACCAAATACTTTGGGTAATGCTTTGTAATCCCACATGTTGATATCGTTATATGGCTCTTCCATACCATGAATGAGACGTTCAACAGTATAACCATCATTATTAATTAAGAAAATCACAGGTTTAATATCTTGACGAATCATTGTTGATAATTCTTGAACAGTTAATTGGAATGACCCATCACCAATTAATAAGATATTACGACGGTGTGGGTTAGCTAATTGAGAACCTAATGTAGCTGGTAATGTGTAACCAATTGAACCCCATAAAGGTTGACCAATAAATGACATGTTTTTAGGTAAAGCTAAACTGTAAGCTCCAAAGAAGGATGACCCTTGTTCAGCGATTAATACGTCATTGTCGCCAATAAAGTCTTGCATCATTTTAAAGTAAATATCTTGCGTTAACGTATCATCAGTTAATTCATAGTCAATTAATTTTGGTTGTTGATAAGAAGAAAATGAATGTTTATTTGTATAATCTATCGTACTTAACGCTTCTAAGAATTCAGGCAATATAATTTCTTTATCAATCGTATCGTTTAATTTGAATAGACGATGATTAATCATGACCACTTCGTTAATATCAAATTTATATGAAAAGCCTGCAGTAGCTGAGTCAGTTAATTTGGCACCAATATTTAAAATAGCATCGCTATGATCGACATAGTCTTTAATGTCATCTTTAGCAATTTCTCCATCATAAATACCCATATAGTGTGGGTTTTCTTCATTGAATGCCCCTTTACCTAACGATAATTGAACAACTGGAATATTCGTTTTATTTACAAATTGTTCTAATTCATCATGTAAATGGAAACTATTGATTTCATGACCAGTAATAATTAATGGTTGTTTAGCTGAACGTAACTTATCAGCCACCATATCTACATATTGAGATACATCTTGTTGAGGTGTTTTTTCAACTTTGAATGGTTGTTCAACTTCAATATCTGACACTGCTACATCGATTGGTAAGTGAATGTGTACAGGTCGACGTTCTTGAATTGCAGCATTGATTACTCTAGGAATTTCAGTTGTTGCATTTTCAGTTGTAATATAGGCTTGTGCAGTAGTAATAGGTTCAAACATGTGTCGATAACTATCAAAGTGTCCTTCACCTAAAGAGTGATGCACATATTTGCCTGCCTTTTCAACAGCTCTGGTTGGTGCGCCTGTGATAGCAATGACCGGAACACGTTCTGCATAAGCGCCTGCAATACCATTAACAGCACTTAATTCGCCAACGCCAAATGTTGTTACGAGTACGCCTAGTCCATTCATTCGTGCATAACCATCAGCTGTATAAGCACCATTTAGTTCATTCGTTGTTCCAACCCATTCAACGCCTTTATGACTGACGATGTCATCTAGAAATGCTAGGTTAAAATCTCCTGGAACGCCAAATATTTTATTGACTCCTGCTTCATGTACTGCGTCCATTAAATATTGTCCTACGCGTCGTTTCATATTCAATTCCACCTTTGTATTGCTTTTGTTTACATATATAGAATAAGACTGGTTGTAAATAAAGTCAACATTATTGACCTTTTAATGAAAGTGATTAGAAAATTTACTATAATAATTAATAATGATTTTGAAAAGGAACGAGTGAATATGGATCGAAATAAAAATGATTATGAGCACATGCTATTTTATTTCGCTTATAAAACGTTTGTGACGACTGCAGATGAAATTATCGAAAAATATGGTATGAGTCGACAACATCATCGCTTTTTATTTTTTATCAATAAATTGCCTGGTATTACGATTAAGCAGTTACTAAACACGTTAGAAATATCAAAGCAAGGGTCTCACGCGACATTGAAGAAGTTAAAAGAAGAAGGCTTAATCATTGAACAACAATCTGAAGAAGATCGCAGAGTAAAACAATTATTTCCAACACCTAAAGGAAGTAAACTAGTAGAGAAATTAAATAAAGCACAAGATGAATTAATGCAACAAACGTTCCAAAAAGTTGGAAAAGATTGGTATGCGATTATGGAAGAATTATCGAATTATCGTGAAGGTTTTCAAGATATTAAACATTTAAAAGATGAAAAAGAATCTTAAAAAAGAAGCTGAACTGATGTACATCGACAGTTCAGCTTCTTTTGTTGTAGTACATATTAATTTAATTTTAAAAATAAATAGAACAACAAAATATATTATTGATTATTTTGAAAATCTTAGTATTATTAAACTATATATTTAATAATATTAAGGGGAAAACAATGAAAAATAAAAAAACTACATATTTATCTTATTCAACTAAAACGTTCTTGGGATTAGCAATGACGGCTGCAGGGATAGGCGCCTTTGGATTTGCACAAAATAATGCTTATGCAGCTGAAACACATCAAGTATTGAATTCTAGTACACAGAAAAAGAACATCACGAAAACAACGCACTCACAAGTTTCAACGACTAAAACTTCATTGTCTAACACAAAACCAACTATTACATCAACACAAGTACCTAACACAAAACATACTACAAGTACTAAATCAGCAGCAGTGAAATCAGCTACATCAACAAAGCCGACAACAATGAGAGTAACGTCAAAGTCTACTGCACCAACTAAAACCACAAAGCCGACAACAAAGAAAGTAACATCAAAGTCTACTGTACCAACTAAAACAACAAAATCAACAGCAAAGAAAGTAACGTCAAAGTCTACTGCACCAACTAAAACCACAAAGCCGACAACAAAGAGAGTAACATCAAAGTCTACTGCACCAACTAAAACCACAAAGCCGACAACAAAGAAAGTAACATCAAAGTCTACTGCACCAACTAAAACCACAAAGCCGACAACAAAGAAAGTAACATCAAAGTCTACTACACCAACTAAAACCACAAAGCCAACGACAAAGAGCGTAACGTCAAAGTCTACTACACCAACTAAAACAACAAAGCCAACGACAAAGAGCGTAACGTCAAAGTCTACTACACTAACTAAAACACCAGTAACTTCTAAGAATAAGACCTTAAATAAGACTCAATCAACTATTGTTAAAAAAATAGATGCACCTAAAACATCAGTAACTAAAACACCATCTTCAACAACAACAAAACGACAATTAACACAAACATCAAAAGCACCTGTAATGGTAACACCACCAGTCTATAAATTAGGATCTGTGAAGTCAACAGACTATTATCGCTCGATGACAGATTTACTGAAGGATACGCAAGAAGGAAAAGATTGGACAAAAGAAAACACGAATAGACACAGTAATGTCCTTATTTTTGCGCCTCATGGAGGTAATATTGAGAAGGGAACGACAGAATTAACAAAGGCCATTGCGAATAAAGGAAATTATGATTACTATGTATTTAATGGAACTAGAAATAAAAATAATTCACAATTACATGTAACATCTACTAATTATAATGATCCAGATTTAATTAATCGTAACTATAACAAAGATATATCTATTTCTGTTCATGGCGCAGGACAATCTCAAGGGAAAAATACAGTGCTTATTGGGGGTAGAGATGAAAAATTAATTCAACTTATCTCAAAAGAGCTAAGTACGTTTAAATTTAATGTACAACGTAGTTTGGGACACTTAGCTGGAATAGACACAAATAATGTGGTGAATTATAATAAAAAAGGGCAAGGCGTGCAACTAGAATTAACACCAGATCTTCGAAAATCATTTTTCAGTAATGGTGATGATTCGTCAAAAGCACGTAAAAATGAAAAAAATTGGACATCAACAATGGATCGTTTTGCGACAGCCATAAATAATACAATTCGAAAGTACACGATTTAATATAGAAGAGGTTATAGTAAAGTAGAATGTTAAGATATCACGTATTAGCATTCTATTTTCCTAACCTTAATTTATTTATAGAAAGAAAGTAGTGTAGAATGTAACACCACGTTATATTGTAAGGCCATATTTTTATATCGTCATTGATTTAATTGAATAGGCAGTATTTACATAGTTACTTAATAAGTGTTTCCTTTGCAATAAATTGTATAATCTTTATATTTATAACTTTAGAACATTTTATTTTTAATGTATGACCGAGTACCAGTTTTAAAGTTTCTATATGGAATAGGAATATTTGTAGGACGTTTTTTGAGAGTTCATACGGTTGGTTTATTTACATACCCATTAACGATTACGTATCACGTGTTTGATGCCATCGATTTAAAAAGTGTTATTTTTATTATGCTTGTGGTATTATTACAAACCATTGTGATATTATTTGTGAAAGGAGTACGATTAATAAAATGATTCACATACTCCTCCTCTTAGTCATTGTCATTATATTGCAAGTGCTGATGAGACATTTTCTTAATAAAATAGAGTTAGAGTCAAAGTATAAAAACATCATTACTTATATTCCATTTGGTTTAGGATTATTTTTTACTCAAAATGTATATTATGAACGTCAGTATCCACATTGGGAAATACCACTTAAAGAAAAGTTGAATTTAAAATATATTTATCTTCTTACTTTCTTAGAGTTTGTTGCGATATATATTTGTTTATTTGTGATGAAAAACTAAATATTATTGTCAATACATTCTCTAAAATGACATAAATATAATGCAATTCGTTCGATTGACTTTAAAAATAATACCAAATGAGTGTATAATATATTTAGTCTAGACTTGTTTTTCATGAAACAAATCTAATGTACGCTAAATTTAAAAGGAGTGACAATAATGAAAAAACTTTTAGTTACAACTATTATTGGTTTTGTAGGCTATATTGCTTTCAAAAAATATCAAAACAAAGTAAACGAAATGCCAAATATCGAATATTAATCATATTAACCGAGATATTTCTAATATTGAAATATCTTGGTTTTTTGTCTTAATATGTTGATGTACGAAAGAATTAATTATAATTAAATTGAATCATTTATAGTTAAAAATATTATTAAGTAAAAAAACATAATTGAAAAAGATATCAAAAGAGACCTTGATATACTAGTATTAGGCTCTATTCCAATAAAGATAGCCTAAATGAGATAAAATAAAAAATTAAATAATGATGTAATAAAAGCACTTTAGCAGTTTTACTTGCTAAAGTGCTTTTTTTCTGACCATAAAACAAGACGCTCTTTAATTATAGAGAACGTCTTATCTATGAGCTCAATACTATTGTTGATTTTGGTTAGACGTGACATCTTGACCAAAGAAGTCGAAGATATTTTTCGCACTATCTGTGTTATCAATGTTACCACGGAATTTATCAGCACCTGGGCCATATGCGTAAGTATTTACGTCTTCACCAGTATGACCATATGTTGTCCAACCAGTATGAGATTCGTCATTAATTGGTTTTTGGATGGCGTCTTGTAATGTTGTTGTTGCTTCTGCAATTTTTGGATCATCTTCATTTTTAGCTTTATCTTTAATGTCTTTTAGTTCTTTCGCTGCATCTTTAACTTTATCTAATTGTTTTTTAGGGAAGTCGACACTATAACCTTCATTGATCACTGTTTCAGGGTCTTTACCTTTAGCAATTTGTTCAGTCATGTAACTGCCAGAATGTTTCATTTTATGAATAGCGTCTGGATTCCATACATAATCTTTGCCTTTAGCTATGGATAAACCACCAGTTGAGTGGTCAGCAGTTGCGACAACTAATGTATCTTTATGATTTTTTGCATAGTCGATAGCGTTTTGGAATGCTTTATCGAAACCGCTCATTTCTGACATAACGCCAGTGATATCGTTAGGGTGTCCTGATTTATCAATTGAAGCACCTTCAACCATTAAGAAGAATCCTTTATCATTTTTTTCTAATTTAGATAATGCGCTATCTTCCATATCTGCTAATAGTGGATTTTGTTGTGGTGCATCAATTTGTAAAGGCATATTTTTTTCAGCGAATAATCCTAATACTTGATCATTTTTAGAGTTAGCTAAGTCAGTTTTATTGGTTACATAGTCGTAACCATCTTTTTGGAATTTCTCAGTTAAATTACCATTTTCTTTACCGAAGTATTTAGAGCCCCCACCTAAGATAACGTCTACTTTATGTTGGCCATTAATTTTATCATTATAAAATTGTTGTGCAATTTCATCTTTTTTATCACGATCATCTACATGTGCCGCATACACAGCTGGGGTTGCATCAGTGACTTCTGCTGTTGTCACTAAACCAGTTGATTTACCTTGTTCTTTAGCATATTCTAATACTGATTTTAAAGGTTTTTTATCATTATCTACAGAGATTGAACCATTATATGTTTTATGACCTGTAGCGAAAGCTGTACCACCTGCAGCTGAGTCAGTTACATTTTCTTTAGGATCATTAGGGTTAGTACGGTTAGTCCCTTTTAAATATTTATCAAAAGCAGTTTGATCTAATTCTTTGGTATTAGGATTATCTGCATAATAACGGTAAGCTGAATTATAAGAAGGACCCATACCATCTCCAACCATGAAAATCACATTTTTAGGATTTTTAGTGTTACCGATGGCCATGTAATCGCCATCTTGACCTTGTTGACCTTGAGCACCTTGTCCAGCACCAGATGCGAATGACACATGTGTTGTACCTAATACTGAAGCAGCTAGAATTGAAGTTGCTACTGTGGTTTTTCCAAATTTATTGATGAAACTCATCATTAAAAAAGCCCCCTAATATGTAAAATATAGATTACTTACATCTTTATATTAAGAAACTTTATTTGATTTGAAGTAAGTATTTAGTAAACTTTAGTTTAAGGTATTGTAAAAAATTATTAATTTATCATATTCTATGATTTGATAAATTAATTTAATATAAAGAATTGAAAATATATGTTATAATAGTATTAAATAAAATAGTTTGATCTTATTAAGAGTAAGTGGAGGGAATTGGCCCTATGAAACTTCAGCAACTGCGCTTTGCGTGAGGTGCTACATCCAACAGGATTTCCTGAAAGATAAGAAGATGTCGACAAGCGCTTCTTATTTAAGGAGGGCTATTTTATTTACCCAAATTAAAAAAAGGTGGTAAACATATGACAACATTACAAGAACTATTTAAAGAATTAGATGATTGGGAACAGCATAGTCCTAAAAGTTGGGCAGGAAGTATGGGAAGAACAGCAAAAATCAATGATATCCAAAGACAAATTAAAGAAGCGATCACCATAGAAGATATTAGAAAGTATATTTTAAATAAAGAAGATTAAAAGTAAAAGAAGTATGGGAGTGAGACAGCGTATTCAAAATGAATTCGAATCTCGCTCCTTACTTTTTATGAAACAGTCAATCTCGAACATATTCAATTTAAAGAAAAAGCGTTAAAATAAAGTTAAAGAAATTATGTCATTAATAAATATATAGAGGTGAATCAATAATGATATTCGTAATGTTATCTCCTTTACTGATAATTGTATTTATCGCATTATCTATTATAGAAGAAAGAAAACGTAAGAAAAAAACTCAACATAAAGAAAATGAATTTGAGAAAGAAAAAAATAAAATGTCTAATCCTAATGACAATAATGATCATGACGCAAAATAAAGGATGAAAAAAATGAAAGTATTGATTGTCGAAGATGATGTCGTCATTGCAGAAAGTCTAGGAAATGAACTCTCACATTGGAACTATGAAGTGAGTATTGCTAAGCAGTTTGGTAATATTCTTGAAGAATTTAAAACTGCAGAACCTGAACTTGTGCTGTTAGATATTAATTTACCTACATTTAATGGTTATCATTGGTGCCAAGAGATACGTAAAGTATCTAATGTCCCAATTATTTTCATTAGTTCGCGTACTGACAATATGGATCAAATTATGGCAATTCAAATGGGCGGAGATGACTTTATTGAAAAGCCATTTAATTTGTCACTTACTATAGCGAAAATTCAAGCATTGCTACGTAGAACATATGATTTAACGGTTTCAAATAATGAGATTACTGTTAAAGGGTGTAAGCTCGTTGTTGATGAAGCCACACTATACTACAACAATGACTCTGTACAACTTTCGTTTACTGAACTACAAATTTTGAATAAATTATTTCAAAATGAAGGGAAGTATGTCAATCGTACAGCAATTATTGAAAAATGTTGGGAATCAGAGAATTTTATTGATGATAATACGTTAGCAGTAAATATGACACGTCTACGTAAAAAGCTGCAATCTATCGGTATTGTTGATTTCATTGAGACAAAGAAAAATGTAGGGTATAAGGTGTAAATATGATGTTAAAAGCATTTATAAAATCGATACGTCATCAAATGATGATAGTAGCATTATTTCTATTACTTTTTTTGGTGATTTTCTTTCTTTTTAATTTGCCTTTCAACGCATTCTTTCTAGGTATGGCAATTATTCTTTTCATAATGATTATTTTTTGGTTGATTCAACTTAGTGGATTTCAAGAAGCAGTGTCTTTAAAAGAAGAAGTTGCTGACTTAGAAGATGAATTACAACGTGTAAAAAATGAACAATCTGCATACCAAGTCAATGTTGAGAACTATTTTTTAACATGGGTGCATCAAATGAAGACACCTATTACCGCTTCGAAACTCCTTTTAGAAAGAAATGAAGATAATGTAGTGAATCGCGTGCGTCAAGAAATTATACAAATTGATAACTATACGAGTCTTGCACTTAGCTATTTAAAATTAATGAATCAAGAAACGGATATGTCCTTTTCGAAAGTAGCCATTAATGATCTCGTTAAACCTCTTATTATGAAATATTCGATTCAATTCATCGACCAAAAAACAAACATTCATTACACACGTTGTGAAGATGAAGTACTTACTGATGTTCAATGGTGTACAATCATGATAGAACAAATTCTTAATAATGCTTTGAAATATGCACGTGGTAAAGACATTTGGATTACGTTTAACAACGAAAATCGTGTGCTATCTATACGAGATAATGGTGTAGGAATTAGTAAAGCCGATCTTCCCAAAATCTTCGATAAAGGCTACTCGGGCTATAACGGAAGACTTAATCAACATTCAAGTGGCATTGGATTATTTATTGTTAAACATATATCGGCACATTTACATCATAAAATAGAAGTGTCTTCAACACTCAATGAAGGAACTACATTTGACATACATTTCCCAGAAAATAATTAAACTTTCAATAATGTAAGGACAACCAGTAACATTTTTAAGAAATGATTAATGTTACTGGTTTCTTTTTGTTTTATGATAGAAGTAAGTGATAAATTAAAGAGTTTAATGAAAAGAAAGGAAGCATGGATATCATGTTGTTAGACGTGAATAATGTAAAAAAAATATTTGGGAGAGGTCTGAATGCTACTACCGCATTAAATGGCATGTCATTTAATGTGGATAGGGGTGAATTTGTAGCAATTATGGGTGAATCTGGATCGGGGAAATCCACTTTACTTAATTTAATTGCAACTTATGATAAAGCTACTGAAGGTACGATAACGATTGACGAGCAAAATATCCGTCAATTGCGTAATAAAGAAATCGCATATTTCCGTCGAGATCATTTAGGTTTTGTCTTTCAAGACTTTAACATTTTGCCGACAATGACAAATAAAGATAATATCTTAATGCCGCTTGTACTTGCGAATCGCTCACATCAGACGATGCGTCATCGTCTCTATCGCTTAAGTTATCAATTACATATTGAACCACTGCTTAATAAATATCCTTTTGAAATATCAGGAGGAGAACAACAACGCGTGGCTATCTGTCGAGCACTGATTAATGAACCGGATTTGTTACTCGCTGATGAGCCTACAGGTGCACTTGATTCTAAAACATCTAAAACGATTATGGAACTATTTAGAGATATTAATAAAAATGAGCAAACCATTTTAATGGTGACACATTCGGCTGTGGATGCTTCTTATGCCAAGCGTATTTTGTTCATTAAAGATGGCCGTTTATATCATGAAATTTATCGAGGGGAGGAACTACAATCAGAGTTTCAAAAACGTATTGCTGATAGTTTAGCAATGCTTCACGAAAGAGGTGATTAAAATGACCTTTCGCTTGCTTTGGACATTAGTCACTCAGAATTTTAAAACACAGCGACATATTATGATTCCATTTATTCTAGTAATCAGTACGTTATTTGGTATTGAATTTATTTTATTATCCTTAAACATGAATGCTTCGATTCATAAGCATAGTGATGTTATTCCAGTTTTTATTGGTATCGGAAATTTTTTTATGTGTCTGTTTGGACTACTTTTTATTCTTTATGCTAATCGTTTTATTATGCGACGTCGTCAAAAAGAGCTGGCTATGAATATGATTCTTGGTATGGAAAAAAAGCATTTTAGGTTAATGTTGTTTATAGAAGGAATTTATCAATATATTATCATTGGGTGTCTGAGTATGATAGGTGGTTACTTATTTGGTGCATTAACTTATATGTCGTTAAATAGAATATTAGGGTATACGCATGTATCTTTGAAAAAATATCCATTTGATATAAGTGCAATGAGATACACCTTGTTGATGTTAGCGATAATGATGCTATTTTTATTTATTGTCAACAATATAAAAATCACTTTTCAAAGTCCTATTAAGTTAATACAGCAGCAACATCCAACGGAAAAACAGTGGTCCAAACCTTTACTCTATATCTTATTGATTGTTGGAATCATAACTGTTGGTGACAGTTATATGATTGCCTTAAAAGATACACTCATTTTGGTTTCACTACGTAATATTTTTATTGCCCTTATTTTAGTGACAATAGGAACGTATTGCTTATTTATATCACTGAGTGTTTTAGTGATAGATTGGCTTCAAAAGATTCCGAGTGTTTATTATCGACCTAAATATTTTTTTACTATTTCTGGTTTACGCTCAAGAATGAATTCTAATTCTATCGGTTTGGCTAGTTTAACCATGCTATGTACTTTTCTTATTGTGACTCTAGGAATGAGCGTCGCTACATATCGTAGTGTAGACCAACGTGCGAATCATTTAATGCCAACACAATATCGTATTGAATTGAGTGGAGATGTGCATCATAGTACTACGAGTAAACACAAAGTACGTCAGCTAGAAAACGAGATTAAGAGATATGTTGATGTTGATGCTTTCAGAGAATATACAAGTGGAAGTGTCGCAGTCACTTATAAAAAGGGTACATTTGTAAAGCGAGATAATGAGAATAGTCCATTGGATGTAAATAGTGTATATTTAATTGTAATGAATCAGCAAGATTACAATACAATCAATCATACGAATCTACGACTTAAACATAATGAAATGGGAATATTAACGAATAATGTCATGTTTCAAAAGTTAAACCATATCAAATTAATGAATCAAACATTTAAAACAAATCAGTTAAAGGGAGATCATTTTTCATTTCCATTTCCAGGAGCAGTCACGCTTGTTACTCATAATGTAAATCAACAACGTCAATTGATTTATTATTATCAAACAACAGCAAATATTAACTCATACATTGCTTTTAATCTTAAAACACATGATACACAGTCCATAGATCATATTAATTCTAAATTGATGAAACAATATGATATTCAAATTGATAAAAAAGATGAATTAAATAAAGAAATGTTTGATATTTATGGTGGTCTCATTTTTGTTGGCACTATTGTTTCTTTAGTCTTAATGATTGGTACATTTACAATGATGTATTACAAGAATATTGCTGAGGGATATGAAGATCGGAAAAACTATCGAATTATGCGCCAGGTAGGTTTAGAAGAAGAACGGATTAAATCTGTTATTAATGACCAAGTAATTATTATTTTTACCTTACCTATTATAGTATCGATGATACATGTATTATTTGCTTCTAAAATGATTTATACTTTGCTTGGTATTTTAGATGTTAATAATATAAAATTATTTTTAACAACTTATATCGGTGTCTTAGTGATTGTAATGATAATCTATGCGTTGATGTATGTGATTACGTCTCGTGTATATTATCGTCTTATTCATCGTTGATATATTAGTGAAAAGAAATTCTCATTCTTATATATAAATGAGTGTAAGACTTGAGGCAGTAGGGTATAAGGATAAAAAAGGAGGCGGAATAATGGCGAAACAATATGATGATATAACAAATAGAAATAGTAACAGTAACAATAACATTAAACGTACAGGGGAACACGTCCTTACTTGGATCGGTGTCGCAATTCAAGCATTAGTTGCAATTATGTTTTTAATGATTAAACCATTTATTGGTAATGCTGATTTTAAAGAACAAATTATTAATGAAACACAAAAACAAGGCAATGAGGTTTCTATAACAGAAATAAATAATGGTATGGATGCATTAGGTGGTTTATTTAATTTCTTTACATGGGGCGCGTTCATCCCATTAATTCTTGCAATTATTGGCGGTATTTTAATTAATAAAAAGCCTAAACTCGCAGGTATCTTATTAATTATTGCAGGTATTTTAGCGATTGCTACAAACTGGATTAGTTTAATTTTATGGTTAATTGCTGGTATTATGTTACTTGTTCGTAAACCTAAGCATGACATGTATGGCAATGGCGGTTATAATGATCATTACAGAAGAGACCATCATGATGTAAACGCAAATAATAATGCATTCATTTTGAATGAAGAAGAAGAAAGACAACAACAACGTTATATTAAAGATCATTATTCAAATAAAGATCAAGCAGCGGACAATAATAATGAAAGATACCACGATACACACGTAAATGATTCAAATGATGACGACTATCGTGATCAACGTTATTCAAATCATAAAACGAATAAACGAAGTAATAATTTTATTCAAGATGAAGCAAGAAAGCTTCAAGAAGAAAAAGATAACGATCCATACAAATATTAATAATATGATATATAAAAGCGATGGTATTCCTAAGTTAATACCATCGCTTTTTACGTTAATTTCTACAATTTCTACAATTTCTACTATATGGTTTGGATAAAATATATTAGATAAATGATTTTAATATTAAATTAAATCTAAGTGTTCTCTTAGTGTAGAACCTTTATACTGATGTCGATATAAGCCACGACGTTGTAATTCAGGTACAATGAGTGTAACCACGTCGTCTAAACTATCTGGTAAAGAAGGTGGCATTAAGTTAAATCCATCTGCAACACCCGCATTAAACCAGCGTTCCATTTCATCTACAATTTCTTTTGGCGTACCTATGAGTGTCAGATGTCCACCCCCCGCATTAAGGTAACTTAGCAGTTCTCTGACAGTAGGTTGCTTATCTTGAATAATTTCTAAGATGGTTTCATATCGACCGACGGGACCGTTAAACTCTTCTAAAGAAGGTAGTTTAGGCACAGGAGCATCTAATTCCCACTGACTACAGTCTTGTTGAATGAAAAAACTGAGTTGCTTTAAAGCGGCTTTGATAGGAAGTCGTTGATCAAGTTTTGCTTTCTTTTTCAATGCTTCTTCATGTGTATGACCTACATAAGTGACTAGTCCAGGAAAGACTTTAATATAACGCTTGTGGTCATGTTGTGCCATTTCACTATCTAAGCGCTCGCGATAACGTTTTGCTTGCTTCATATTCCAAGAAACAGAATATACTGCATCTGCATATTTTGTAGCTAATGCAATACCTTGTTTAGATGCACCTGCTTGCATCGCCACAGGTTTTCCTTGAATGCTACTTGGTGTTGTTAATGGTCCATGAACTTGAAAATATTTGCCATTGTGGTGAAGCGGTTTGATATTGCGATTTATCATTGTATGATGATGCCGATTTGGTTTGAAATCTTCAGTATGCCAAGAATCAAACAATCCATTCATGACTTGAGCAAACTCTTCTGCTTTCTTATAGCGTTCATCATGATTGGGTAGATGGTCCATGCTGTGATTTTGAGCTTCGGCATCTGTCATGGAAGTGACTAAATTCCATCCCACTCGTCCACCACTAATATGATCTAAACTAAGTAACTGACGTGCTGCAGTGAATGGATTAGAAAATGTACTTGAAATGGTAGGAACTAATCCAACATGTTGTGTGACTTGAGATATAGCAGTTAAGTTAATCAGTGGATCAAACCAAAAACTTGGCATAGAAGTATAGCTAGGGATAAAAGACTGATTATCTGCGAAAAAGACTACATCTAACAACCCTTTTTCAGATAACTGAGCTAATTCTTGATAGTATTGAATATCACCGATACGTTCAATACTTGAATTGGGAAGTTGCCAAGCAGCTTGATGATGACCACATCCATAGATTAATACACCGAGATGAAGTTGATGTTGATGAGTCAATTTAATTTCTCACTCCAATGTTCATTTTATTTCTATTCTAAGATAAGGAAGACCAGTTATATATTAATTCATGGTTAAACCACCATCGACAGTAATATTTTGACCAGTCATACCATCTGCTGCTTCGCTACTTAAATAAGCAACCATATTAGCAACATCTTGTGGGGTAGTCACTTTACGTAATGGCGTAGTCTGTGCAATTAAATCAAAAACGTCTGGTGTAGTGACAGCACTAGCATCAGTTGTTTTAAGCAATCCTCCTGACACTACATTAGCAGTAACACCATATTGCCCTAATTCGGCTGCAATATTACGCGTGAATCCAATCAACCCAGCTTTAGCTGTTGTGTATTCATGATATGGTACAACGGGATGTTGATATAAATTTGTGCCAATACTTACAATAGCGCCAGAACCACGCTCTATAAATTGTGGAATGACACTTTGAGTAACATTAAAAGCGCCTTTTAGTGTACCATCAATTTGTTGTTGGTAGTCTTCCCATGATAAGTCTTTAAATGCCTTTTGCGCATTTGGATCAAATTTAAAATTAACTAATGCATTATTGACAACAACGTCAATTTTTCCAAAATGATGTGTTGCCTCATTAACTAAACGATCGACTTCGTCACGTTGTGTGACATCTGCTTGAATTGAGATAGCTTTGTCACCAAGCTCCTCTGCAAGTGCCTCAGCTGCTTCACGACTTTGATTGTAATTAATGATAACTTCAAATCCTTGTTTAGCTAATGTTTTTGCAATGACCGCACCTAAACCACGGCTACTTCCAGTTACTAATACTGTTCTCGTCATAAATATCGTGCCTCCATTTACTTCATTTACAGCAAAAAAATATGCAACCTTCACATTAGGAAAGTTGCATTAAAATAGATCTATCATTATTGAGAACAGTTTGACACATCTCAACAGGTCACCTTATTTTATACGACACTTTCCTACGCTAGTATAAGCTAGTTCAGGTTCAAAGGGTTTGAGGTTACACCTCATCTCAGTTTTAAAACACCCCTAGTGCATATGATTTAACTATAGTTTCACTTTATGACTTCTATTATCAGAAGTCAAGTGCTTCCATATAATATTCAACAACGTAAAAAATATCAGCAAATTTAAAGATAATAATTTATATAATTTATTTATATAATAAATTTAAATATGATAATTGAAAATTAGATATTCTGTGTTTAAAATAAATAAGGCACAAGACATGTACATCATAGAATAGATTAGTTATCCAACGTTAAATGAAAGTTTAACGTTTTTTTATTTAAAAAATTAAGGAGATCGACATTTATTATGAATTGGTTAGCAATTATTTTATTTTTAGCCGTTGTTATTGGAGTCAGCCTTTATGCATTTTGGCGTTCAAGGAAAATAAAGACTGATAGTGCAGATGGCTATTTTATGGGAGGCAATAGTTTAACAGGATTTACGATTGCCTCAACAATTATTATGACCAATCTATCTACAGAACAAATTGTAGGACAGAATGGTCAAAGTTATGGCAAGGGTATGGAAGTGATGGCTTGGGAAGTCACAGCTGCTGTAGCCGTTGTCTTACTTGCATGGATATTCTTACCCAAATATTTAAGGTACGGTGTGGATACCATTTCTGAATTACTTGAAATGCGTTATGGTACCTTTACTAAACGCTTCGTTTCTATATTGTTTATTTTTACTTATGTTGTGTCATTTTTACCCGTTGTCTTGTATTCTGGTTCATTAATTTTTAATAAAATGTTTAATATTGGAAAATACTTAGGGGTAAGTGATGCAACAGCAACAATTATTATTGCATTTGTCATTGGTGCAGTAGGTGTTATCTATTTATTCATTGGTGGTTTATCACTGAGTGCATTTAGTGATTCAATCTATGGTGTCGGATTAATTATAGGTGGTTTGATTATTACAATTTTAGGTTTACATCATTTAGGTGATGGGAATTTTGTAAAAGGATTCGACCATATGGTCCAACGTACGCCTGAAAAACTAAACGCTTTTGGGGCCATTGATTCAGATGTTGTTCCATGGCCAACGTTATTCTTTGGTATGTTTTTTAATAATTTATTCTTTTGGTGTGCGAATCAAATGATTGTACAAAAAGCATTAGCTGGTAAGAATTTAAAAGAATCACAAAAAGGTGCGATATATTTAAGTTTATTTAAAGTATTTGGGCCTATTTTTACAGTGATTCCTGGTATCATTGCATATAATTATTTCAACGGAGGTATAACATCTAATGATAATGCATATCCTGCATTGATTCAGGCGATTTTACCTGATTGGGGTTATGGTCTGTTCGGGGCAGTTATTTTTGGAGCCATATTAAGTTCATTTGTAGGATCATTAAACAGTACAACAACACTCTTTACTTTAGACTTTTATAAACCTATTTTTGGTAAGCGTGCTTCAGATCAACATATTGCACGTGTTGGGCATATCGCGACAGTTGTGATTGGTGTTATTGTAGTAGGTATATCTCCACTTATTGCACTTTTCCCAAGTGGATTATATGCGATTGTGCAACAGTTCAATGGTGTATATAGTATGCCGGTACTTGCACTGGTCTTAGTTGCATTTTATTCTAAGCATACATCTAAACTAGGCGCTAAAGTAGCTTTAGTTACACACATTGTGTTATATGCTGCAATTAGTTTTATGGTACCACAATTAAATTATTTATATACTTTTAGTTTTATGTTCTTTATTGATTTAGCAATTATACTTGTCTTTAATAAATTTAAACCTTCCAATACATTTGATTTAAATACTAATAAAGCTAAAGTAGATCTGACACCTTGGAAATATCGTTATGTTGCAGGCGGTATTGTTCTAGGTTTAGTAGTACTTGCTTACATTATCTTTTCACCACTTGTACTTGCTAAATAATCATTTATAAATAGGTGTATGTTTGAAAAGAGTAGACTTTTTCGACGTACACCTTACTTTTTGTATTTATAAAGAAAGGAGGATAACACAATGCACAAAATCGGTTTGATACCTTCACCTGGTGTATCTCGTAAACATGTAGAAGCTGTTATTCCAGATATAAAAGAACAGCTGAATCAACGTGTGAATGATCAACAAGAATGGGTATTTCAACTACACGTTGATTTAATGATTGGTTCAGCTGAAGATATACATGAAAGCATTGATAAAGCAGCAAAAATGAAAGATAAACATGATTGGGATTTTGTTGTATGTATTACAGATTTACCAAGTATTTCTGGAAATAAAGTAGTTATTAGTGATTTTAATAATGATAAACAAGTAGCGATGCTATCTTTACCTTCATTGGGTTGGATAGATTTACGACGAAAATTAAGAAATAGTTTAACTTCTATTATTGAACAATTGTATTATTCAACTTCAAGAGTAGCTCCCAAGATTCATCCGCTTATACATCCTAAAGCAGTAGAACCAAATGAAGATGAAACGCCAAAGCAACGTTATATTCATCGATGGTTTATTCTCAGTTGGATTCAACTTATTTTAGGGTTAACACGTGCAAATGAACCATGGAAAAATATTTTTAATTTCAAAAAGATTATTTCAGTTGCTTTTGCAACTGGGACTTATGTATCGATTTTCTCCATGCCCTGGGAACTGAGTATACAGTACTCCATAGTAAGATTTATTATACTTATGCTTATTGCTATCCTAGGTATGACAGGCTGGTTACTCTATGCACATCAATTGATTGAACGTAAAACAGCTAAATCGCAACGTGTGTATCGCTATATTTATAATTTCACTACCATATTCACATTATTTATTATTACACTTTTAAATTATATTATTTTATATCTTTTATTAGCGATAAGTGTATCATTGTTTGTTCCACCAAGTTTATTTAATCAATGGACTAGTGCACATCCTCATTTTACGTTTATAAATTATGTAAAATTAGTATGGTTTGTATCTTCACTAGGTTTACTTGCTGGGGCAATGGGTTCTACTGTAGAGAATGAAGAGAAGATCCGTCAGATTACTTATTCGTATCGACAATATCATCGTTATAAAGAAGCAGAACAAGAGAAGAAAGAAAAAGAACAAGCTCAATCATCTTCTCATGATGCGTCAAATCAACAAGTTGAAGAAAGTGCATCCAATAAACAAAATAAAGTTAATCAACAAGATGAAAATAAAAAACAAGATCATAGAGAGGAGGAGACAACATGAGTGAAGAGAAAACAATTGGTCTCGTGGTGGCGCCAGGAGTGACAGAGAAATTAGCACAAAGTTTAATTGATGACATACCCAATATATTATCAGAACAAGATAATCACCAACGTGACTGGCAAGTTGATCTCGTGGTGGATCCTCTTACTGGTTTTGCGGAAAGTGTGGAAGAAATATTCAAAAAAATTCAAGATTATCATGATAAAAGAGAATGGGATTATGTTGTAGGAATTACAGACTTACCTATGTTCTATCATCAAAACGTACTTGCTTTAGATATTAATAAAAAAAATGGGGCTGCAATATTTTCGTATCCTGCTTTTGGATGGCGTCCTGTAAAGAATCGTTTTAAACATGCTATCGTAACAATTATTAATGAACTTCATTATTCTGAAAGAGAGCAAGTGGGTTATGATGACAATAATAGGGTTAAGAAAGAACTCAATAAACAATTTCCTTTTTCACGTATTGAGAAAACTGAAGTACATTTAAAAGAAACAGGAAACAATCATTTAAGATATTTATCAAATTCACGTAGTCTTGGAATGATGCGACTTGTCAGTGGGATGACCTTTGCGAATAACCCACTGAATATGATGGCAAGTTTAAGTAATATTGTAGCGATTGCTTTTACGACAGGTGCATTCGGATTGATTTTTTCAACCATGTGGAATATGGGTCTTGATTTTTCTGTATGGCGATTATTTGGAATTTCAATCATGGCAATTTTAGGTATGCTCGTTTGGATAATGGTATCCCATGGTTTATGGGAATCTACAAAAGAAGCTAAGCATAAAAGAATTGTAATGTTATATAATTTAACAACTATCATGACTTTATTTATAGCCATTGTTATATATTATATGATTTTATATTCATTATTCTTAATAGCAGAGATTGTTTTATTACCTCCAGGATTCTTAGGACAACAAGTAGGTTTAAAAGGACCAGCCAGTGTTCAACTTTATTTAAGTATTCCTTGGTTTGCAACCTCAATATCTACTGTTGCAGGAGCAATAGGCGCAGGTTTGCTTAATGATCAATTAATTAAAGAAAGCACATATGGTTACCGTCAAAAAGTACGTTATGAAAAGAATAACTAATTAGTAATAATGAAGTGAGAAACACTTCATTATTATTTTTATATAATATAATAAGTTTATATAAAACATTTTTAAAGTCATTTGAAATAATGAATAAATATTAGTGTAAATGGATATATAATTTTCCAAGTATAACTAAAAGGAAATTAAAGGATAGTCGGAAAATATAAAATTCATATAGAGTGTATAGATTATGAATTAATTAATTATAAAGATTTAGTAGTTAATTATAATCCTAGTTTTAAAGAAAAGGTAGTAATTACAGATGGAGTTGATTCAAATAATGAAAAAATAATGAAGTAGGTACTTATTTAAATAGGAATAAAATAAAACTTATATTTGTAGTTCGAGAAAATTAATTAAAAAAAGAGGCTGGGACATAAATCTCAGAAAAAATAGAGGCTGGGACATAATTCCTAACAAAATAGCCAGTAAATGAGTTTATTATAAATTCATTTACTGGCTTCTTTATTT
>OIFT01000117.1_pt1 | contig 28955 bp, 28 predicted proteins | sample 1582161 | NCBI WGS metagenome assembly OIFT01 (sample SAMN07501037, study PRJEB24779) | human gut metagenome | isolation source: stool | host: human infant | place: USA: Pittsburgh, PA | reverse complement strand
GACGATACTGCCATATAATAATCTTCACCTTTTCTACAAATACATGGATCAGGATTGAAACCTGATAATATTGGATTCTTAATCATAAACTAATTCTCCTCTTCCTTCATTTAAATCTTTAACAACTGAATCATATTCTTTATCTAATTTGTAAAATATCATTATTAATACTTGCAAAACTGTAATTGCCACTGGAATATAAATAAATAACGCTTCTATAGACATTATTGCTCCACTATTTTGAGCAATTGCACCTTCTGCATATCCACCTAGAGCTAATATCCATCCAAGCATTGCAGAACCTAATCCATTTCCTACCTTAAACCCAAAGCTAGATGCACTATTTATTAACCCTTCTGTTCTATATCCAGTTTTCCACTCTCCATACTCTATGGTATCTGAAACTATAGCAAACATGCATGATGAAATTGCCGCATTACCAATTCCCTTTACAGCACAAGCTATCATTATTAAAGAATAACTAGATCCTATAAAAGCAAACATTGCAAATCCAATTCCATATATTAAAGATCCTACAATAATCATATTTCTTTTTCCGATTTTTTTAATTATAAATGCAGTAAAGAACATTGCTACAATTTGAACTACACTAGCTACCAAATTCATTGGCCCAACCATGTTGGCATCATTTAAGATAACCTTTGCATAATATACAGCAGCTCCACCATTTAAAGAGTAATTAATAAATATTAAAACTAATGTCATAGTTATCATAATCCAATATTTATTCTTAAATAAAAGCTTGATCCCCTTCACAAATGGAACTTTTTCTTTCTTTGTATTTTTAGAAGGTTGTACACGTTCTTTAGTTCCTGTAAATGTTATTAAAAATACAAAAATTGAAAGTACTCCAAATACCATAAATGTTTTAGTCCATGCTGATGCATTATCTCCAAAAAATTGTACTAATGGTAATGTTAAATTAGTAATAATTAAAGTTCCAACAGTAGCTAAAATCATTCTAAAAATACTAAGTACAGAACGTTCATATTGATCTTGTGTAATTAATGAATTTAATGTAGCATAAGGAACATTTATTGCAGTATAAATAACTGATGAAACCAAGTTATATGTAATAAAAATATAAACTATTTTTGCCGTATTACCTAATCCTTCTGGTACTGAAAATAACAATACTGCTGCAACTGCAAATGGAATTGCCATACGTATTATCCAAGGACGACACTTTCCACTATTAGATTTTGTTCTATCAACAATAACTCCCATTATTAAATCTGTTATACCATCAAATACTCTTGAAATCAGCATTATTGTCCCAATTGTAAGTGCACTTACCTTGATATAATCAGTATAATAAAATAAAAGAAATGATGACATTGCTGAATAAATAATATTACATCCCAAATCACCACAGCCATATGAAAATCTTTCCCATATGCTTATTCCTACCTTTTCATTTTTGCTGTTCATTCCTAACCAATCCCCTTTCGATCTTTATCTCACCTTTATGATAACAATTACAAAAGAGATCAAAAAGGAACTTTTCAGACATAAAAACGGGTTATTCCGACTTTTTTAATGATTCATTATGTAATTCTTTTCTTTTTTCCTTAGGTGTAGTCCCATAACGTTCTTTAAATAATTTTATTGCAAACTTATAATTGCTACATCCATGCCTATCAAAAATTTCACTTATATATAAGTCTGTATTTATTAAATCTTGATAAACATAATTTATACGTATTTCATATAAATAATCAATTATTGTTATATTCATATACTTCTTAAAAAATCGTGATAGATAGTCTTGGTTATATCCAAATTCTTTTGATAAACTTGTTAAGGTTATATGCTCTCCATGATTTCTATCTAAAAAACTAGTAATTTCTCTTAATCTACTTAAATACTTATTTGTTTTACTCATTTGTTCTAATGTTAACTTACGAGAAAATGACTGTATTAGTAAGAATAACATATCATATAAAAGACTATTAAACTTTAATAAATATCCATCTGGTTGTTTTTCATATATTCTTTGCATTTCCTGAAAAATTCTTTTTATTTTATTTAATTTAATAATCTCATCCTTTTTATCTGAATGAATATCTATATCAAAGTATAGTATCTCTGTATTTTTTAAATATTTTTCAAAGATTGAATTAGGAATTTGTAAAACTAATGCTTTATTTTTTTGGCTTGTTATTGAATGTATTACTCTTGAATTAACAAGACTAAATTCACCTGATAATATAGTAGTTTTCTTATTCTCAATTTCTACTATCATACTTCCTTCTAGCATATATACTATTTCTAAGCTATTATGCCAATGAGATGTTACATAACTTCCCTCATCTATTGATAGGTAAAATCTCACATCTACATCTGAATTTACTTTTACTATTTCATGCCTCATATTTTCTTCCATATTTACCTCTTATGTAATTTATGTTTTATTTTTTTCAAATTTTGTAATATCTTATTATATTTTAAAATTTTTTTAAAAGTCAACTATAATTAAATGTAATAAAAAATAGAACGTTAATTAAATATAACTACGTTCTATTTTTTATTATTTTATTATTCAATTTTTATATGGTTTATCTTTATATATGTCATTTAGTAATAAAGCCAGTTGATCATTATTCCCTGTTATCTATTTTTTCATATTAAATTCTACTCCACACTTGCTTCTTTATTAATAATATCCCAAAACTCTTGCTCAGTAATTATTTCTATTCCAAGCTGCTTAGCCTTTTCTACCTTACTTTTCCCTGCCTCTTCACCTATAACAAGCATATTTGTTTTACCACTTATACTTGTTGGAGAATCTGCGCCATACCTTATAGCAGTAGCTCTCATTTCTGCCCTACTTTTAGACATATCACCAGTAAAAACTATTTTCTTTTTATTAAATATATCTTTTATTAAGTTATTTTTAGCAAACTCAATCATTTCCTTTTCTTCTGCAACTTTTTCCTTATCCTTTGCAAACTTTCTAAATCTATTAGTTTTTACTGCACTTTCACTATCACTTTTACTTTCTTTATTGTCCTTCTTTGCAGTTGAGCTTGAGGTTTGTGTAGCTAAAACTGACCATCTTTCTGGCTTTACAACCTTTAATAATTCTAATAAATCTAAGACATCTTGTAATGCATTATGAGCTTGTCCCTTTTTAATATTGTAATGCTCTAATAAATTAACTAATTTATATGATGGTAAAATTTCTTTTTGCTTTATTGTATTCATGCTACAATAAAATTCTTGTTTATCTTCAACCCATCCCCAATATCTTAAAAAGTTTCTATCAAAACTTGCATTATGAGCTACTAAAGGATATTTATACTTTTTAATTAAGTCTTTAAACTTTTTCTTAAGTTCTTCATTTTCTTCAATACCTTCTAATCCATCACCATATCCATTTTTATATTTTTCCTCATCAGTAATTACTGCTAAGTGTAAAGTATCTATTACCCTATAATCTTCAACAACAACTGCTGCTACTTCTCTAATTCCATCAGCCGGACTAAAGCTTCTTGGTGTTTCTATGTCTACAATAATAAATCTTTCTTTTTTCTGCATATCTATTAAGTAATCTGGATGTATGCTATGTAATTCACCATTTATATCTAATATTATTTCATTATTATCTACAATTCCAACAACATCACATTCTACAGCATCTTTAGTGTATGCTCCCTTATAATATAGATCTTTAATTTCACTGGCCTTTGGACTTATTATTTTTAGTTCTTTTAATATTTCTATTTTTTCTTCTTGTGACTCAAATTTTCTCCACTGTCTTTTTGGACTTATCATAACTTTATACCTCTACTCTAATTTTAATAATCTTTCTATATTTTCATTTATAACATATATTTTTTATTTAGGCTTGTATTTTTAATTAAATATTAAGAAAAACTAACAATAAACAATTAAAATTCTAATATGATAAGAGGTAAAAAAATGTTTATTCCTAAAAGAGTTATATTTGAAAAAGGTTCCTTAGATACTAAAGTTGGTAAAAATATTTATGATAAAATAAAAAATAATCCAAATATTGAAATTATAAATGCTTCTTCTAACAAAATTAAAACTCATATACCTGGTGATAATTTATTTGATCAATACAGATCTGGAAAGCAAACATTAGTTGTAGGTGAACGTAAAAGTTTAAAGTTCCAAACTTGTAAGCCTTCTGCTAATTATCAATTACCATTAGTTAGTGGATGCATGGGAAGATGCGAGTATTGTTATTTAAATACACAACTAGGTGATAAACCATTTGTAAGGGTTTTTACTAATATTGATGATATATTAAACAAAGCAAAACAATATATAGATGAAAGACTACCATCAATAACTATCTTTGAAGGTGCAGCAACTTCTGACCCAATTCCACTTGAACCATATACTAATGCTTTAAAGAAAACAATAGAATTTATGGGGAAAGAGGAAAAAGGAAGATTTAGATTTGTAACTAAATATAATGATGTAGATACCCTATTAGATGCAAAACATAATAATCATACTGAAATTAGATTTAGTATAAATACCCCAAAAGTAATAGATACTTATGAACATTATACTGCATCTAGTGATGCACGAATTGAAGCTGCTGTAAAGGTTGCTAATGCTGGATATCAAATAGGCTTTATAATTGCTCCTGTTTTTCTTTATGATAATTGGCAAAATGAATATAAAGCTTTAATTGAAAGCATAAGAAATAAATTACCTAGTGGATTTAATAATCCTATTATTTTTGAAGTTATATCTCATAGGTATACTACTAAAGCTAAAAATAGAATACTTGAAATATTTCCTGAAACAACTTTACCTATGAATGATGAAGATAGAAAATTTAAATATGGTCAATTTGGATATGGTAAATATATATATTCTAAAGAGCAACTATCTGAAATGAAAGAATTTTTTACTTTACATATAAAGGAATTATTTCCAAATAGTGTAATAAAATATGTAATTTAATTATAATATATTTTAAATGGCTCTGTAACTTAAACAGAGCCATTTGAAGTGCCTCTATAATCCTCATCTATAAAATACAGCTGTAATCATAAAATTGGTTCCATACTTTTCATTTTCTATAATCCCACTATCTCCCCATTTGCCAAAGCCAGCTTCAACTGCTAAAGGTCTTAAATCTCCATAGATAGAAAATACTCCTTTAGACCATACTTTTTTATATCCATATCTTTTAACAATACTTTTAACCTCCTTTAAATTTTTATCTGATATACTTTTAACCTTAAATATATCCTTAGAAATTTTAAAAAACTTTTTATAAAATAAAGTACTATCACAATAATGAGCAAATATTAAACAATTAGTATTATTACTTATTTTTATATTTCCTTTAAGAATTACATTGTTACTATCAGCTATTTTATATGCTTCATTAATTAAAGAATTCATATTTATCTCTCCATATTAAACATATTTTCTTTTATTATTTACAATTCTTAACTGTTATATGTATAGATTGATAATACTCTGCTCTCTAAAGCTTTGTTTGTCATATGAAATCTTATTTTTTATAGGATTTATTTTTTTGCCTAAATATTTAAGGGTATATAATGATTCTCTCTAGGAATCACTATATACCCTTTCTTATAAGCTTAAAATACTTTTTTAAATATACTAGCTATTAATCTCTTAGTTGCTCCAACTGGGATATCTTCAAAATACAAGTTTTTATTTAAAGAATCATTATTCCAATATTTAAAATCAGCTATTGAAAAATCATCTTTCTTAGATAAACTTCTCCATACCTGAAACATAATAAGTGATTGTAATTTAGGTTCATGAACCTTATGTGAATTTAACTCCTTACCAAATACTTTAGCACCTTTAATTATCTTATTTATATTTTTATCACTTAATTCAGTAGCTCTATATGCTATAGGCAATGTTTGTATATAATTAACATTCCAATAACTCATTACTTTCTGAATATACTTTGCTGTGTTATTATGACCTGCTCCTGCAGTTGTTGTAATTATTAATACTTTTTTATTATAAAACTTAGGCCTATGAAAGTTATAAGACATATGATCTATAAAATTCTTTAATGTTCCTGATACTTGCATTGAGTAAACTGGAGTTGTAATAATAAAAGCATCTGCTTCTTCCATCTTTTTAACTATAGGTTCAATATATGAGCTATGTGGACACTTTTTTTCACCGTTTTTTATACAATTAAAGCAACCAATACACATTGGAATTTTCTCTTTTGATAATTCAATAACTTCAAATTCAAAATTACCGTTCTTTTGCATTTCTTCTTTTACTCTGTTTAATACATCCCAGGTATTACCTCTTCGTGGACTTCCATGTATAATTAGACATTTCATTTAATAGCCCCTTAATTATCATTATTTTCTCTTAATATTATATTCATCTTATTAATTAAGATTATTATCTAAACTTAATTTACCTTAATACAAAGTATATTTAACCAATCTAAATTATTTCTACCACCAAGAGTATCTCCTGATTTGTAGATATTTTTTATCTTTAACTTTGACACTTGTGCTATCATTTCTTTAAATGTTTCTTCTGTATAACAATTAAAGTATCTTCCGTTTTCATCAATATACTCATCTTCACCATATTTGAATGACATATAAAATACTCCATTATCTTTTAAATTACATGATATATTTTTTATTACATCAACTATGTGATTTTTATTTACATGAAGTAATGAAGCACATGCCCATATTCCATGAAAGGTTTCAGTTAATTTTAACTCTTCAAATCTACTGCAAATTACTTGTTGCCCGATTATTTTGCTAGCAGCAGTAGCCATTTCTTTTGATCCATCAACTGCTGTAACATTGTATCCTTGTTTTATGAATTCTATACTATCTCTTCCTGATCCACATCCTAAATCTAGTATTGAGCCTCCTTTAGGTATGTTATTTAGGAAGCCTTTGTATAGATTACTAGTGTCACCTGATAGTGTTTTTTCTATATATGTTTTTGAATTGTTGTTGTAAAAATCTAATGTTTTGTTTATCATTTGTTTCATTTCCTTTAAACTAATTTCTTATTATTACTCTTACTTTTTATTTATACACTTTATTTAAAACTTCAAATCCTTGATTTAAAGCTATTTGATATATTGGTGATATTATTTGTTTTAATTTATCTCTAATAGTTTATTTTCATCATAATTTACTGATTTTTTAAGGTTATCAAATACTCCATAGTTTAATTTATATTGTAGTAATGGATACCAAGAATAAACTATCATTCTTAATTTAATCTTTAATAACTTTTTATTTTACTTATATTAATAGCTTAATTATATTCTAAAAATCACTAACCCTAGAATACATACCATTCCATTTCAAAGCACAAGTTCCCCTTCTACCATGCCTATTTTTTATTACAACAGCATTCATACATTCAGGATTTTCATCTGCATTTTTAGAATTATACTTTAACTTTCCTTGTTTAAATAACATATCCCTATAGGCCTTATCATCAAACTTAATATTTCTATAAAGAGCTATAACTTGATCACTATCCTGCTCAATTCTAGCACTATCCTGAATATCACTAGAATCAATCTTCTCAACAGCCATATCTCCACCCTTTTTATCAACTATCCTATTAGCTTGTGCTAACAAAACAATACATATATCTTCCTCCATAGCAAGAGTCTTAAGTACTCCACTAATTTTACCAAGTCTATTGGTCATAAGATCTTTATCAGAAAAATCTATATATTTATTAATATAATCAACAAATACAACATCTAATGTATTTTGCATTTTATAAACTTTAATTTCATTAACAAACTTTTCAAAATCAGTTTCTGTAGATACATAAATTTTTTTATTTATTAACCCAGCCATAAAATTAGCAATACTATCTTTATCTTCTTGCAATATAGTATCCTCATCAATAGCTTTAGTAGATAATGAAAGATAGCTTCCTGCTATTTTACTAAAAACTTGATTTCTAGTCATTTCAGCACTACCATAAAAAATCTTATGTCCACTTAATGCCATATTTGAAGCAAGCTGCAAAGAAAAAGTAGTTTTCCCTACTCCACTTCTAGCAAATACAGTTATAAGCCTTCCCTTTTGAAAATTACCTAAATACTTATCAAGATATACTAATCCAGACCTTATTCCCTTGTCCCTATTTTCATCATAAAGCCAATTTATATATTCATCATATTGAGCATCTATATCTATTTCTTTTTTAACACTACACTTATGAATCTTTACCTTAACATTTTCAAGCTCATTTTCAATTTCCTCAAGATCCATATCACAATTTACTTTCTCCATCATTTCAAGATAAAGATGCTTTTTATAATTGCTTATTAATAACAATAGTTTTGTATTAAATGCTAAGTCACTAGCATTACAAGTAAATATCTCTGAAACATAATTTACTCCATCCATCTCATTAATAACTTTCTTATGGTATTCTAAAAAAGTTATTAAATCTATTTCTAACTTTTCTTCAATCATCTCTAATATTCCTAAATAAATCCTCATATGTTTAGAATATAAAAACATTTCTGGCTTTATCTTATCTATAGCATTAATAGCAAAGCTACTATCTTTAAGCATAGAACCTAAAATCTCTTGTTCTAATTGTATTTGATTATTACTTAACATCAACATAAAAATCTCCCCTTTGTACTCTTATAAATAAATTAATGGTTTATATTCTACCCTTATGTTCAGCAGTAGTTTCTTCTAGTCTATATAATCCTCAATATTTATCTTAAACTTTTCTTCTTCCTTTTCTTTTTGAATCTTACGACTATAATTAAGCCACATATCACCATCATTTAGAAATCTTTTAACACCATTTTCTTTTTTCAAAAAGCCTACTAAACTCCAATTATAGTCATAGTAATGATCACTATAATAAATTTCACTATAGTTTTTTATAGCCACTATTACTTTATCTTCTCCATAAACATTAATTGCATATTCTATTGCAGTTTTAATTGATGGATACAATATTTTCTCATTGCTAATTCCAGTTTCATTCCAAGCATTAAATATATTTATATATAATTTATTATTATTTTTATTTATATATATATTATTTTTATTATTATATTTACTATTATTTAAATCATAATTATATCTATCTCTCTTATCCTCTAAAGAAATCAAGCCTTCATGAAAATAGCTATTTTCATTATGTTTAGCATATTTTTTATAGTCATTACTATCTAGTTCAATATTAGTACCAGTATCATTACAACCACTAGTTATTTTGTTACCAGTATCAATATTACTACTGGCTATATTACTACTAGTATCTAAATTACCACTAGTTATATCATTACCTGTTTCTCTATCCATACTAGTATTTTTATTATAAAAATCTCCAGTATAGTAATTTTCATCACTATACTGGTTTTCTTTATTACCATGGTCGAAGTTATTTACAATAGTAGGAACATAATTTTTAATAACTCTATATTTATTAGTTTTTCCTATACTTTTTATTATTTCTATATATCCCTTATTCTCCAATGACTTTAATATTCCTAAGATCTTCTTTTTACACTTAGTTTGGAATGCATCCATTAAAGTTGTAATTGAAATTGTAATCTCATCTTTAACCTCTTTTATCATTGATATAAACATTAAGAACATATATCTTTCATCTTTATTAATATTTTTGTCATTAAAAACATTGCTAATAACTTGACCATTAGTATTCATTATATTTCCTCCCTTTAAACCTTTACTTTATTTACCTAAAGACCAAAATCGTACTCATGTAACATTCTTTCTATAGTAGTTTCATATATTGAGCATAAATCCAAATTAGGTTGTATTGTTATAAGTCTTATTCTGCTGCACTCCATTCTAGATAAAAATTCTGCATAATCTGAAAAACCATACTTTATTCCTAAAGCTATTACCTCTTCTTTAAATTCTTCTCTTTCAATAAAACCATAATTCTTTTTTAGCTTTAATATAGTCATTTCCTTGATGAAATCCTCATTTAATTCCTTTGCTACATAGTTAATCTCCATAAAATCCTCCACCTTTTAATTAATCTTTCTACCCCTTGGTAATATATTCCAACACTTTTTTTCATATCTTTAATAAATTTCTTAACTTAATTTACAATATTCTTATATATGTATTAAGAATTTTATACTTTTTTCTTATTTGTAACTTCTCATAAATTTTTATAAAGTTTAAAGGCAGTAATAAGACTTGATGTTTCACAATTCTTATTACTACCTATACTTATTAAATTAGCTCAATTTACTATACAGTAAACTTTGTAACAGATCTTTCAGTTACTTGAGCTGAGTGTTTTGATACTAAAGCACCCTTTTTATTTTCAAAAATATTATTTTCAATTAAGCTATCCATTAAAGCTTGTACCTCATCATTTGTTATACCATCCTTAACATCTGAAATAGACATATTAGTTTTTTCTCCTGTTTCAGTTAAAAATGTCATTGTTAATGTATATTCCATAATTTACGCACCTCCATATTATTATTCTTGGATTTGAGATAATTCAGTTACATAGAAATTTCTAGTATTTGCACTAAGTAAATCTGCTACTAATGCAGCTACTGCTTGAACTTTATTAAGATCTGCATTTTCTACTAAGTTACCTATTTTCTTTTTTGTATAGGTTGGATTTCCGTCCTTATCACTTCCTGATTGTACTTCAATTGATAGTACTGTGCTTTCTAAAGCTTTGTTTGCCATAATAAATTCCCCCATTTCATTTTTAATTGTAAGTTTTTTTATTTTTTTGCCTTACACTTAAGATATATATATTAAAAAGGAGTTTTTACAGATTTTATTTATTTTTTTGAAATAAATAAAGGCCCTACAAAACGTAAAGCCTTCCTCATAGATTTATATTATATCTTTTCTATTTTACATTTATGTTCCTTAAGTTTCGCATCATAACATATAGCTACTGCTAATACATCATCATTTTCATCCTTAAGAGCCTTTTCAAACTCTTTCATTAGCTCCCTATTAGGAATCCTTAAATATCCATCATGGTAAGATAAAAATCCTAAAATAATCATTGCTGAATAAATTTCTTCTTTAGTTCTTGGCTCTCTCTGACCAGCTCTAAATTCTTCATCTATAATATAATTTTTTCCCTTTATTAGTTAAATAGCCATTATACCAACTTTCTAGCTCTGAAAATTCAATTTCATCACTTTTCTTACATAAAGTTAATACTTCTTCATTTGTAAATCCAAAATATTCATCGTATATTCTATCTTTTAGAAAAGTATACTCATCAAACATATTTAATGCTGATCCACTTGAATATTTCTTGATAGGTAGTACTCCTGTCATATATGCAAGAGCAACATAAGGCTGATCCTTTAACAGTTGTCTTATAAATTCTAAAAAGTCATTTTGATTATTTTCAAAAAGATTATTAGTAAAAATTTACAAAATTTCATTGCTTAATTCTTTTATCAAATCCAAATACTCATCTATTAACAACTCTTGATATGCTGACCTTTTATTTATTCTTAACTCCCTAATTACTTCATCCAACTCACTACAATTAATTTTATTTAATTGACTCATACTCTTTTCCTCAATAAGATTATTAGACATAGTATTTATATAACTTTCCCTAGTATAATTTAAAAACCTAACCTTACCCTTATACCTTTCCTTTAGCTTATACGCAATCATTAAACCTTCCGGATCAAAATCCCCTGCATAATATATATTTTTTAAATCTCTAATTTTATTAAGTAATATATATGAAGATAAATTTAATTGTCCACTAGTACAAATTAATGAAATATTATCACCAATTTCCTTTAATACCTTATGAAAAACTGCAGGATTTTCAAATATAAAAACTGTATTATTTACAGCCTTTAAATAATCAACTTTCAATAAATTACTTATAGATATTTGTAAAGGCTCTCTCCATAAATTAAAACTATTAACAGCTGTAACTTCGCTATTATCTTTTTCAAAGGCATTTAGTCCATAAATAGTTGTATGATTTGATATTTCATCTTTTAATATACCAACTTCATAATATACCTCATTAATTTCATTTATATCTTTAGGCTCATCCTTATCAATAATAAAAGATATAGCTCTTATAAATAGTCTTCCTGTAAATTTATCAATATCAAAAAAATGAGAATCTCTTGTATTTACAGCTGAAAATACTGCTATATTTTCATATTCATCATTTAAATATGGAAGTTTATTTAGTGAATTAATTGTTAAAATTATTTTTCTCTTTAATTCTTCTAATTTATTTATTTCCTTTTCACTTTTATATTTTCTTGCAATAATATTATATCCATATTTTTTCTTATCTAAAATTTCAATAAACCACTGTCTACCAATGCCATTATCACAAGATTTTAATATATCTTCATAAAACTTTTCTTCTTGCTCTTTTTCTTCATCTTTAATTTCTTTATTAGTTTTTAGTTCTTTTCCAACTACCTTAACTAACAACTCTTCAAAACTATAATCTTTTAATTTTCTATCAAATAATTCTCTAACTGTAGCAGATTTTATCTTAGCTTTTCCTTCAATTAATGCCTTAGAGTCAAAATTAGATAATATTCGTCTTTCTTCTGTAGTGGCAGCTTTTAAAGTAAAGCTGCCTGTAATTTTTCCATATTTTTTATATTTACTATATACTTCTAAAAATATTTTTTTATAAATCTTATTGCTATTTATTAAATCTAATGATTCCTTCATATAAATCTTCCTATTTCTTTTCTCTACATAAATTTATTATACTTCTATCTTAGTTTCCATAGATTTAACTTTTCCATTCCAGTGATATTTTATAGGAAGTACTACCTCTTCCCCCTGTCTAATAAGCTCATAAATAGCCAAACTCTTAACACTTTCATAAGTTCCCCAAAGAACTTGTGAATTAAGCACATAATCTAGCTTTAAACTTTCAATAAGTTCAAACATATATCCAATATTTTGATCATCAACACCTGCAAAAGCCTCATCTAATGCTATTATTCTAGGGCAATCCTTCTTATCTGCACCATTATATCTAGCATTAACAGCTGCAAATAATGGAATGTACATTGCCATAGCCTTTTCTCCACCTGATAATCTAAAAAATGCATTGTCTGTTAATTCTCTTTTAGACTCTAATGACTTTGAATATGATAATTGAAAGTCAAACCATTGTCTATAATCTAAAACATCACTTATTATTCCTTGATAACTTCTTATAGCTCCACTTTCTTCAGCAATTCTTTTTTGCTTCTTTAAGCTTTCTTTAAAGTGATTTGCTACCTTTTCTCTTTGTTCATCACCCATGAAATCTGGTGTTCCTAATATTTTAGTAAGCTCTCTAATATCTAATTCTTCCTCACTACTTGCCTTTTTAGGTATCCATTTTAAACTTAATTTAAATTTATTTGATGTATTCATGTCTTCCATTAATTTATTAATTTGATTAACCCATGAAGTTGCCAAGTGTATTTTAGCATTTATTTTAGTACTTAATGTATTAATTAATGTATCTTCAAATACTTCTCTTTCTTTATCACTAATTAATAAATTTTGCACTTCTATAGTATCATTTAATTCTTCAACTAATGAATATATACTAACCACTTTTCTGTTAAATCTAACTTTTAAATCTGTTCTTACTGACTCTGATAATATTTCATTTATTTCTTGGTCTTCACTTTCATCATAATTGTCAAAAATATCTCCTGAACTTAAAGAATAATCACCTAAATCACCTTTAAATTTATTATAAACATCAAATAATTTTGATAATGTATTTTCCTTTTGAGATATATTAAAACTTTCGTAATTTGTCATAATATATGTTACTGCTTCTTCTACTGTAAGGTTATCTACTTCTTTTATATACTTTAAGTTTAATTCATTTTCTAAAACTGTAGTATAAACATCTAATATACTATTTTCCCTGGCAATCTTCTTTTCAAGAGTTAATAAGTTATTACTTAAGCTTTTTATTTTTTCATCTGATCTTACAATATTTTCTTTTATATTAGAAATTTTTTCTGGATATAAATTAATTATATTTGTAACTTCATCATATTCTTTTTCAAGCTCACCTAAATTTAACTTTAATAAGGTTTCCTTTAATGAATTTATACTATTATTCTTATAGTCTATCTTATCTTTTACTATTAATAAGTCACCATAAATTGAATCCATATCTTCATTTAATTCATCTATAATTTCCTTAATTCTTTTTATATCAGATTTTTTATGTCTTAAATTTGTTACTTTTTCTGATAAATCTCCTATAACCTTGCTATATTCTGTAATATTTTTAATAGCATTATCATAGCTTTCCTTATTTTTAGGAATTTTTATATATTCAGTAGCTTTAAATACCTTAATTTTTAATTGCTCTAACTCATTTTTTACTTTTAATAATTTTTCCTCTAATGAATTTAAAGTTTTTTCTAAAACCTCTAATTGATTTTTTGTTTCATTTATAATTTTAATTCCAACTTCAATATCATTTGTTTTAGGGAAATTATCTATTTCTTCTTGAAGCTTAATTAGCTTTTCTTCTATAAATAATGTTGATTTTTCTGTATTATTTAACTCATTTTCTATAGATTCTTTTTTAATATTTAGCTGAGCAATTTTTAATTTTCTAAAATTCTCTCTTGATTCCAAGCCTATATATTTTAAATCATAGTTTTTATAAGAACCACCATTTACTATTCCTATTCCAAAACTTAAATCATCTTTAATAAATGTATTATTTTTATTGTTATTATCTATTGATATACTTTTTAATATTTCTTCTACTTGACTTTTATATTTTTCAACAAACGTATTGTTTTCTAATATTAAATCATCTTTAATATTAGATATTTCTTCTGATTGTTCAGCAAATATTATTTTATATTCATGTCCTTTTAAACACTCTAATGCAATTTCTTTATACTCTAATGGAATAATAAGACTATTTAATATTCCCATATTAAATAAACTACCTTCCATATTAATTTTTCTTTTCTCTGATATTCCCTCATTAAAGTTTATACATTTATAAAAACTTTCAAATGGTATATTATTATTCGTTAAAATCTTTTTACAATTTGCTATATCTTCTGTATCTTCTATTATTTCTTTAGAATTTTCTATTGCTAAAATTTCGTTATTTATATTATTAATATCTTCTTGTAATAATCTTTTTTTATTTTCTAGTGTAATTTTATTTTCAAGAATATTATTTCTAATAGGCTCATTAACTTCTTTAATTATATTTAATATATTGCTACAATTAGAAATTTCTTTAATATCATTAATTTCTTTAAATAAATTTACTAATTGTTTTTCATCTATATTTAATTCTGTAACTTTTCCTAAATATTCATTAACATCTTCTATATATTCACTTTTTAAATTTGTTAAATATTCAATTGATTCTTTTAACTTATTTTCTACAGACTCAACTTTTCCCTTTTGGAGATCTCTTTGCTCTTCTACTGTATTAAATTCTTTTTTGCAATTATCAAACTGTAAAATTAAGCTATATGCATCTCTAACTAACTTATCATACTCATTGATACTACTTCTTATATCTTCAAAAATAAAATTATCATTTTTTAAAATATCTTTAAATCCAAAGTCTTCTTGAATATAACTTTCTTCTCTAAAGTATTCTTCATCATCTAATAACATCTTTATTTCATTTATTATATGACTAACTTCTAAATCTAAATTTTTTATTTCACTATCTCTTTTTATTTTATCATCATTTTTCTTATTATATTTTTCTTGATTTTTATCACGATTATTTACTAATTCTTTTAATTCTTCTTCAGCTTTACATAGCTTATCTCTAGCATTAAATCCTTCACTATTTTTTAAAGCCTCTTCCTTTATTTTTGCTGCATTTAATTTTTTTACATATGTCTCAAGCTCACTCTTATTGTTTTCAATATATTTTAATATTTCTTCTTTTTTTAACTTTAAATTTTCTAAATCTATATTTAAATTTTTAACTTGATTTTTTTTGCTATAATAATTTCTACTTTTATTATATAACTCACTTAAATTATATCTATTAAAAGAATCTCTTATTTTTATTGCTGATTCTCTGCTCTTTTTTAGTTCTTTAAGTTTATTATTAAGACCATCCATATTATCCATAGCCTCAGACATAGTTCTTAAATCATCTTCTGATAATAAACTTAATGAGCTTTTTAATATTTCATATATTACTGTTGGCTTAAAATCTTTAGATAATTTAGGACTTCTTACTTGTATTAATAAATTTAATAAATCTTTATAACTATCTATATCTGAATATCCAAATAAATGCTCATTAACCTTTTCCATATATTCTTTAGGACTTGTTGTATATATATTTCCTTCACCTAAAGCATTCTTAAATTCTTTATCTGTTAAAGCAAACTTCTTTCCTTCTCTTTTTTTATAAAGTTTAAGCTCCTTATTAATTCTTCTTCCATCTTTTAATATAAAGTGCCAACAATCTAACTTTTTCCCTCTTCTAGCTCTAAATCCTATTCCAATAGTTAAGTATGTATTTGAAGATGGTTTTACAAATTCCATATAAAGATATGCTATCTTATCATTTTCTTCTTCATTTAATAATAAATAATTTTCTATTTTTCTAGCACTTGATCCAAATGGATCTAATCTACTTGGTCTTTTATCTCCATCTAATAATAATGGAATAAAACTTTGAGTAGTTACTGATTTACCACTACCATTAGTTCCCCTAAAAATAATTTTCCCATTTGATAACTCAAATTCTTCTTCATCATAATACCAAAAGTCAAATAACCCAAACTTATTTGCAATCCATCTATCACTCATCTTTAGTTCCTCCTTTATAATCTTCTGGATATTCACCTAAAACTTTCCCAATAATAGGCATAAGTATAGTAAAATCATCATCTTCTCTTATCATAGAAAACTCCCTCATGAAATTTCTTATTATGTTTATAAAAACTTGTTCACTTGCATCTCTCAATGACTTTGTAAATCCATGACCATGAATTTTTCTTACTTCAATAATAAATTCATCAAATTCTGAATTTTTCATAACAACAATATCATTGTCTTCCTTTTTAAAATCTCCTGATTTTATTCTGCTTCTTACTTCTTTATTAATAAATAAAACTACTGAACTTTCACCTTTTTTATTTGGAAAAATATCTTTAATTTCATTTGTGTTTTCTAAAACTGCTAATGCACCATTTTTATGAACATGAATATCCCAGCCTAAATTTTCTTCAAAAGCACCTCTAATAAAACTTCTCTTACTTTTAATATAATCATAATCTCCATTATCATTTTCATCATTATATACAATAGGTGATAAAAGTAATCTTCTAAAAACCCTATTTTTTCTAACTGTTCCTAAATCCTTACTTATTCCTGAAAATTCATAACCTAATAAATCTTCATAGCTTTCACTATCTTCTATGTCTTTATTAAACCTTCTTACTATATATCTTGATAATCCTGTACTTTCGTATAAAATATCTCCAGTTTCACTTTTTGAAAATTCTTCTTCACTGCCATCATTCTTTTTAATTATTCCAATATCTATAGCAAATTTCATGACCTTTATTAAACTTTTCCTATTTTTAAATATAGTCCATTCAATCTTTTCATCTGGATAATTATGTTCTATATATTCTGTAATACTAGATAAAATAAATTGTTCTTCCTTATTTTTATCTTCTAAAAATGTAATTAATAAAATAAAAAATATGTATTCCTTAATTTCTGTAAATTCATTTATCCCCATCCATTCTTCTGGAACTCCTGGAATCTTTTCAAGTTTTATAAAATCATCTTTTATAATTATGTCATAAGCAAGATTATCATAAATAAAATTTTTATATTTATCTATATTATCTTTAATATCATAATATAAATCTTTATCTCTCTCTTTTAATATTAAATAGTTTTCTAATAAATCAACAAAATTCATTTTTTAAACCTCTTCTTTAAAAATAATCTCATAAGCTGGCATAATAAATTCTCCATCTTCGCACTTTAAAGTTATTTTTTCTGTTTCATGCTTATTTACTACCTTATAGTATCTTCCATATTCATTCCTTACCCATTCTTGCTCTTTTTTGTTTAAGCTATAAGATAGCCAAGTTAAAAATATTCTTCTTTCTTCTGCTGTAATATTATTTAATTCTTTAAATGATAATCTACTATTTACAATCTTACTTTCAATAATTTCCTTTTCTCTTTGTCTCATTTCTAGTATTTTCTTAGCCATAACTTTTTTGGCTTCTGTTTTTTCCTTAACCGAATTTCTATTAGCTGTTTTTGCTCTGTATCTATTGCTTGGTTGTACTACTATTGTTGTAGCTTTTTCTTCATATATTCCACTATTAATATTTTCTGTTTCTCTTTCAATATCACAGCCTATATGTTTTGAGGACATTACTCCAAAAACTACTGATGATAATTTATGTGCTTCATTAATATCTACACATTTATTAAACATCTCAATTAAACTTTTATATTCTCCCTTCCTACTTCCCCCTGAAGTTTGCATTTCTACTATTTGCAAAGCATATCTTGTTATTTTTCTAATAATTTCACTAGTACTTTCTAAAAGATTATCAGCCATGGAAATATTGCCTAAATTTCCAATAAACCATTCTCTCATGCTTAAGTATCTTCCATAATGTAATTCATAGCTTTCTTTTTCATCATAATCTATATCTAAAGCAATATTTTCTTTTTCATACTTTACAATCTTTTGAACAATCCATTTAATTTTAGCTTCTTCATCATTAATATGTCTTAATAAATACTTTATATTAGGTACATTTATTTGTAATCCCTTAATAAACTCTCTTAAATATTTTATAAAGCTTTCTTTAAATATTAAGAACTCATTAGTTTTTAGTAATTCCTCTGTTTTAGGGGAATAAAATTTGCTAATATAATCTTGATAGTTTTCATTTAAATGCTTAAAATCTCTATTTAACATTTCCCACCATGAATATATTTTACTACTATCAAATTCTTCAATATCCTTTATTTGCTCTAATGTTTCTTTAAATCTTTCAATTAATGAAATTTCTAATGACCCTCTAGATGTTTCTTTGATATTTTCAATTTTTATTAAAGTTCTTTCTAATTCAATAGTTGTTGTAGATAATTGATATGTAAATTTCCTATTTTTAAATTCCTCTAAGGTTCTAGTTCTTGCTGTATCCTGAACAGTAATAAAATTACCCCAGGCTTCTAAAGAATCTAAATCTTGCTTTAAATCATCTAATGTATATTCATCAAATCCATTAATTTTTTTAATATCCTCAAAAATTTCTTCTTTGTATAGTAAATACTTCATTTTTTCATATTTTTTATATGCAATTCTTATTATTGCCCTATATCTAAATGTGTTTCCCGTACATAAATATGATGCCTCTGTAATTTTCTTAGTTGTTTTCGAAGTAATATTTAACATACTTATATTTTATAACCCTTACCTTCCTTAATTTGTTAAATCTAATAATATTATTTTACTATATATATCAATTTTATTCGAATAATTATTCACAAAAATTAAAACTTCTCTTAAAATATAAATAAAAGTCTATAGGAGAGATTATATGAACATTAATAACCTAAAAATACGTAATGCAAAAATAAATGACATAGAAAAAATATTAGAAATTGAACATGCTTCCTTTGATAAAAATATTTGTGAAGATAGACAAGTATTTATTGATAGAATTGAAACCTTTAATGAAGGTTTCTTAGTTGCCGAATATGAGAATGAGATAATTGGATATATTTGCTCTGAAATATGGCCATATAATGAAAATCTTAAAGAAAGTAATTTTTTATTAAATCATTCTATTAAAGAAAGCCATAAAACTAACGGTGATGAATTATATATATCATCTTTCGCTATTTCACCTAAAGCAAGAAAATATGGAATAGGTAAAATACTATTTAATTACTTAATTGATAATGTAGATAAATTAATAAAAGAACCTAAGTCTCTTGTATTAGTAGTAGCTGAAAATTGGACATCCGCTAAAAATATCTATATTAAAAATGGATTTCTTGAAGTTTGTACATTAAAAGATTTTTTTGATTATGGTGATATTGAACCATTTAAAGCCGATGGTATAGTGATGAGAAAGTTGTTATTATAACTCATATGCCATTAAACTTTGCTATATTTCATAGTAATACTGCTTATGAAGTAATATCAAAATTCTCTAATATTAAAAAATATCCTATTTGGCAGCCATTAATTAGATATAGTAATGGCTGCCAAATAGGATAGTGAAAATAGTAATATTAAATTAATATATTTCTTTTAAACTTATTTTGAAATATTACTTCTATTTGTTCATCAAAAGGCTCACATTTTGAGTCATTAAAGAAGCTATCTAATTTAGCTAATATTTTTCTCTTTATTCTATTATGCTCAATAGATGTACTTGTAGTTAGAAATATTGAACCATTATCAAACTCTGCTTTACCATTAAAATTTTTTTGAATTTTTTCAAAGTCTTCTTCAGAGTATCTATAATCCTTAATAATATCCATTTTATCTCTCCTTACTACCCCCTTCTTCATTTCTTTTATTATAACCTAAAGGTCTATTTTCTTAAATATATAATGAATTAGCTAGCATTAAATAAATTTTCTAAAAATTATACAACTTTGACATTATCCAATATAAAACTCATAATTTCCTCTTCAGATTCAATATCACCTTTTATAGGATAACTCTTCTTTAATTTTTCAAATTCTCCTAATACTTTATCTGCTTTTTTCTTATCCTTTAATACAATTAAATTATAAACATACATAAGCCTTTTTCTTGAAATATAACAATCAGTTACTTTTATATAGTTTCGTAACTCTTTTGTATAAAGTTCATCCACCTTTTCCATATTTCCATTTAATATTTCATAAAACAATAATTCACACTTTATTTCATTTTCATATAATTTTATAATATTAGGAGCATTATCTAATATATTTTCATAACATTCTTTTGCAAGATTAAAATCCAATTTATCTTGATAATAATTTGCCTCCATGATCTTTAAAAATGTTACAAGAGGATTATTTAAATCAGCTCCCTCCTTTATATGAAACCACTCTATTGGCATGTCCTTAAATCTCATTCCTTTAGATAAAAGTCCATTTACCTTAAGTTGAATATAAAAACAATATTTCATAAACTTATCTCTTGAAATAGATATTGTATTATAACCATCATTAGAAATTCCACTAAGCTTCATTGGAATTCCATTACTTATAACACATATCACTCCTATTAAAATGAACTCACTTAACATAACTTTTATATATTGATTAGTATCTACTAACATTAATATTAGTAAGCATATAATAGAAGCTATAAAGTTCATTAATATCCCACCTAAATTGTATAAAACATAATTTATCTCTTCATAATTATTAGTTTTTGGCATCATTAAACATTGACCACCAGTACCTTTAATCTTAAACTTTTTTAACTTAAATTTCCTCTGATCTTTTACTATAGTAATGCTACCAACCCTAAAAGATATAAATTCGTACCCAGATAGTAATCCAAAAATTAAGTGTCCGGCTTCATGTATTATAATTTGAATGATAAATGCAAAATAGAAAATAAAAATATATAATACAATTGTAAATATAGACATTTCAAAGGATAAACTAGCTTTTTCCATTTTTTCTCCTAATAAAAACCCTCCAAAAAAACCTAGCAATAGTATTACTAAACTAAAGCAAATATAAAATATAATCTTTTTACTACCTTTTTTCTTTTCCCCCATGTTTTCCTCCTAAATCACTACATATTACAAAGATTAAAAAGCTCCTGAGTCTCCTCCACCTCCACCAGTGAAATCTCCTCCACCGAAAAAGTTGCCTCCACCACTATCATCACCACCATTAGTGAAATTATTCGAAGAACTTGGTGGATTTGCTATATGTAGTGCATCATTAGCCATATTATCAAACATTGACATGTATAGTAAATAATTATTCATGTACATATAATCTGAATTGCTAAAAGAATTAATATTGTCATTAGTCTTAGATGTTACTGAATCTATAATTTCTTTTAATTGACTTTCTTTTACTTCTAATGCAGAAGCATAAATAATAGTCAAATCACTTAATGAATCATTACTTTCACCATTAAATTTATATATATTTTTCAAATACTTCTTATAAGCATTCCATTTACACTTTTCACTATACCAATTATTTCCAATAATATTTTTATTTCTTATTTTAATATAAAACCCTATATTTTCTCCATCACTTCTAACCTTTATTAGCCAATAATTTAAATTATCTATAAATCTTTTAGCTCTCATACTTGAAGAAAGTGAACTCTTTATTTCTCCAATAGAAAAACGTCCAGCAACTTCATAATCCTTAAACCAATCTAATAGGAAATTTAAGTGACTATATTCACTTTCCTTATTATAATTAGTTCTAATAAATACTAAATCATTAATATCTTTAGTTGTTTTTTCTTCTATTCTATAATAACCCTTATTAACTAAATAAAATAATGTTATATTTAACATCTCTTTAGATACAACTTTTTCATTCATTAATAAATTTACTAATGCTGGTGGTAAATCTGATGGTGGCTCCATAATAAATTCTTCTTCAGTAAATTTACCTTTTGCTCTATATTCACTAACTTCTTTATTAAACCCTCTTCTATCCATTGCAAATGCTGCAATAACTACACCTATTATTACAAACACTGTTATGGCAAATGCAACATCTTTATTATTTTCTTCTTTTCCATAGTAATTAAAATCTTCCATTATATAATTATCTTCATAGTTTTCAGGTGATATCTCTTCAACTATTGATAAATATTCTTTCTGAAATTTTAAGTCTATACCTATTAAAGTAGTTAGATTTTTAAAGTTAATATCTATAGAATTTTCTGTATTAGAAGCTGTAATATCTCCATCTCCATATATGTCATAACTTAAAACCTCAGTAGAGAAACTTGTATCTTTTAAAGTAATTTTAAGAGTACCTTCTTTAACAGAATCAATATTTTTAACGTTATAGAAGTTCCAATATAACTGTGAATAATCAGTATACTTTTTTGCTGCACCTTTTATAGTGTAATTTAAATTAATATTTTTAATTTCATTGATACTTTTGCAAAATAGTTTAATTTGTATTGAGTCAGAACTTTCTTTTATCTCATATGTATTATTTTCTTCATTATATCCCTCTGTAGCTTCTATAATATTACCGGAAGAATCAATTATTGAAACACTATTAATTAAATATTGACCTGTTCCATTTAAGTTTAAATTTCTATAAATCCCATTGAACTCTCCATCAAATCTATACTGTAATATCTCATTTACTACTACATCACCATTTGGAAGTATTTGTGCATTAATGTTTAGATTATCAATAAAGTACTCTCTATTATCTGCTAATGCACTTTTAGGTGATATTAAAACAAAGATAATAGTTAAAATTGTAAGTAGTTTTTTCATCCTTATCCCCCTTTTTATTTTAATTATACCATATTTAGCCTTTGATATGTTTTAAATAAAAATTCTAGCTATTATTTATCAATTTTTATTAAACGTATTCATTTTTTTATAAATATTCTTAAATTGTTATAGACAAGCTATGAATAATATGTTAATATTCAAATATGTCAAGCGCAAGTCATATATTAGGTATGATTAAATTGGTTTGTTACTGAAATATTATATATCGTCAGGCAAGACCAATAGTAAGCAATTTTTTTGCTATACTATTGGTCTTTTTTTATATCAAAGGGAGATGTTTTTATGAAAATAAGAAAAATATTAAATAATAATTTAGTACTTGCTAACGATAAACAAGGAAATGAAATAATAGTAAAAGGACGCGGAATCGGATTCAATAAAAAAAGATGGGATATTATAGAGGAATCTGTTATTGAAAAAATATTCACTCCTGAAAACTCTAAAAATAGTAAAGAATTACAATCTTATTTGACATCAATTCCTGAAGATTATTTAGATTTTGTTCAAGAATATGTTGATGATATTAAAAATTCCTATGAGATTAAATTAAATAATAGTATTTACATATCATTAAGTGACCATTTAACTGGAACAATTAAACGATTTAATGAAGGTATATCTATAAATAATTTATTACTTTTAGATATTAAACAATTGTATAAATTAGAATATAAAATTGGCTTAGATATGCTTGAAAAATTAAATGCAAAATTTAATGTTAATTTACCTTTAGATGAAGCTGGCTTTATTGCACTACATTTTGTTAATGCTCAAGATTCTGAAGGTAAAAATGATGGATTTAAAATATCCCATATTGTAAACGAAATAATGGAGATAGTTAAAAGATACTATGATTCAATTGTCTTTGATGAAGAAAGCTTATACTATCAAAGATTTATTACACATTTAAAATATTTTGCACAAAGGTTTTTACATAAGGAACTTAATTACAAAGAAGATACTAAATTATTTGAAATTATTAGAAATCAATATAAAGAAGCTTATGGCTGTGTTAAATTAATTTATTTAATGATGGATGATAAATATAGCTATCAACTTACTGAAGAAGAAATGTTGTATCTTACAATGCACATTCAATCAATTACTGAAAAATCAATATTATAAAATTTACTACTGTTATCTTTGGCTTGTTACTGAAATACGAACTTAATATTCGTAGCATTCAGGCAAAACCTTAAATATAAATTATATTTTTAAGGAGGATACTTAGAATGAAAAAAGATTATAAAAACGATTCTAAGAAATTAGCAGAAGCATTAGGTGGAAAGGAGAACATCAAAAAAGTATTTCACTGCATGACGAGACTACGCTTTTATTTAAATGATAAAAGTAAAATTGATAAAAATTCAATAAATAGTCTTCCAGAAGTATCAGGCATTAACTGGCATAATGATCAACTTCAAATTATTGTTGGTAATGATGTTAATGAAATGTATAGAGAATTACTTGCTTTCGGTGTTCCATCTGATGATAATTCATCTGATAATGAAAATAATTCAAAGGGAATTCTTTCAAAGATTGTAGATTCAATTACAGGATCTATGACTCCTATGATACCAGCATTAACTGCTGCAGGTATGATAAAAGTTGTATTAACTTTATTAACAACTTTTAATTTAGTTGAAACTACTAGCAGTAGTTATCAAGTAATTAACTTTATCGGAGATGTTGCCTTTTACTTTATGCCTTTCCTAATTGCTGCTAATGCTGCAAAGGTATTTCGCGTTAATCAAGCACTTGCACTAATTATTGCAGGAGTATTTTTACATCCGAACTTTACTGCTATGATAGCATCACAAGATCCAATATCACTATTTGGACTTCCAATTACTAAGTTTTCATATGCTTACTCAGTAATTCCTGTTATTTTAATGGTTTGGATTATGTCATATATTGAAAAATTAGTTGATAAAGTTACTCCACGTATATTCAAATTAATACTAAACCCTACACTTATAATACTTATTAGTGCTCCGATTGCTTTAATTGTTGTTGGACCTTTAGGTGGATTAATTGGTGATTGGTTAGCTGTTGCAATTGACTTCTTATCTTCAAAATTAGGCTTTGTAATTGTGGGTATTTTAGGTGCTACTTTCCCATTTATAGTTATGACAGGTATGCATCATGCTTTAACTCCAATTGGATTAAATGCAATTGCTACTGGTGGTGCTGATAAATTAATATTTGTTTCTCAAGTTTGTTCAAATATAGCCCAAGCTGGGTCATCTCTTGCTGTTGCTATAAAATCTAAAGACAAAGATATGAAACAATTAGCTAGTGCATCAGGTATTTCTGCTTTAATGGGTATAACTGAACCAGCACTTTACGGTGTCACATTAAAATTAAAACGTCCTGTTATTGCTGCTTCTATTGCTGCTGGTGTTGGAGGTATTGTTGGAGGCATCTTACAAGTTTCTTTATATATTGCTCAAAATAGCATTATGGCTATTCCTGCCTTTATAGGTGAAGCTGGAATGGGTAATCTACTTGCCGGTATTATAATGATTATTGTTTCTTTTGTTGCTTCATTTATATTAACAATTTTATTTGGATTTAAAGATATTAATCCAGAGGAAAAAAAAAATTAAAATTTGATGAAGATACAATTAAAGAAAAACCTCTTGTAGAAAGAATTGAGATATACTCTCCTATTGCAGGAACATTTGAAAAATTATCAAATGTTCCTGATAAAACTTTTTCTGACAAACTTGTTGGTGATGGTGTCGCAATAATTCCTAATGACGGAAAGGTATACGCACCAGCAGATGGAACAGTTATATCTATAATGGAAAGTAAACATGGAATTTTATTCAGAACTAATACTGGAGTTGAACTTCTAATACATATAGGTTTAGATACAATGAAATTAAATGGTAAATATTTTAAATCTCATGTAACTAATGAATCTCAAGTTAACTTGGGAGATTTATTACTTGAATTTGATATAGACTCTTTAAAAAAGAATGGTTTTAATTTAATAACTCCTATTATAGTAACTAATATTGATAATTATATTAAAGCTGTTCCTATGTTTTCTGAAAAAGATGAAGTTCAAATACTAGATAATATATTAACCATTGTTTAATTTATAAGAAAGGATGTATTATATATGACTAAAAAAATGCCTAAAGATTTTTTATGGGGTGGAGCAACTGCAGCTAACCAATATGAAGGTGGATGGAATGAAGGTGGTAGAGGCCCTTCTATTGCAGATATACTAACTGGTGGAAGTGTTAATAAAAGTCGTAGGCTTACTCCTCCAGCCCCACTTGAAGATGAGTTTTATCCTAATCATGAAGCTACAGACTTTTATCATCATTGGAAAGAAGATATAAAATTATTTGCTGAAATGGGATTTAAAATTTATAGATTTTCAATTTCATGGTCAAGAATATTCCCTAAGGGAGATGAAGAACTACCAAATGAAGAAGGATTAAAGTTTTATGATAATGTAATCAATGAACTACTTAAATATAATATAGAACCTTTAGTTACAATATCTCATTATGAAAATCCGTTACATCTTTCTTTAGAATATGGTGGATGGAAAAATAGAAAATTAATTGATTTCTATATGAATTTTGCTAAAGTGCTATTTACTCGTTATAAAGGAAAGGTTAAATATTGGCTTACTTTTAATGAAATCAACATGTTAACAGTTCCTTTTGGAGGTATTTTCTGCGCTGGAATTCTAGATGAAAATGAAAACAATGAAGAAAATAGATATCAAGCTATGCATCATCAATTAGTTGCTAGTGCTTTAGCAGTTAAAATGGCTCATGAAATAGACCCTAATAATAAACTTGGTTGTATGCTTGCATATCATAATGGATATCCTTATACATGCCATCCTGAAGATATTTTATTTGCTCAACAATATGGTCAACTTCACAATAGTATTGCTGGAGATGTTCATGTTAGAGGTAAGTATCCTGGATTTGCTAGGAGGTTTTTCGTGGAAAATAATATTACTCTTAAAATAGATGATAATGATAATAAAATTCTACAAGAAGGCACTGTTGATTTTGTAAGTATAAGCTACTATTCAAGTATTTGTGTTAGTGCAACTTCTGATGGAGAAAAGACTTCTAGTAATGGATCTGAAAATATTAAAAATCCATATTTAAAAGCATCTGACTGGGGCTGGCAAATTGATGCTACAGGACTTAGATATGTATTAAATCAAATTTATGATAGATATCAACTACCTATAATGATAGTTGAAAATGGTATTGGCGCAATTGATGAAGTAAGCCCTGATGGAAAAATTCATGATTATTATCGTATTGATTATATGAGAAAACACATAGAACAAATGAAAGAGGCTATATATGATGGTGTTGAATTAATTGCTTATACTAGTTGGGGTTGTACAGATGTTGTTAGTGCATCAACTGGTGAAGTTAGAAAAAGATATGGTCTAATTTATGTAAACAAACATGATGATGGAAGTGGTGACTTATCAAGAATGCCAAAAGACTCTTTCTATTGGTATAAGAAAGTTATTGAATCTAATGGTGAGGAACTATAAATAGGTATGAAAAAAAGCAGGTATGAAATTTAATTCATATCTGCCTTTTACTTATACTATTAATTTTTTATAAATAATTTAACTATTAAGAGTTAACATCCTTTGTTTCATCTGCTTCATAATTAAAGAAATCAAAATCTGCATAATGTTTATGTTTTACACGATCAGCACAAGTAAGTCCTACAAATGTACCTGTAAATTCACCATACTTGCAGTACTCATCTGAAAACTTAGTTGTATCAAATAACTTTCCTATTTTATTATAAACTTCTCCATCATAACTCCACTCAAAATAAGACTGACGACCTTCTACTTTTAAACGTAGATACACAGGACACTCATCAACAGGTATTCTTGTATTTAAAAATTCTGTTTTTTCTCCATTTTCAAGATGAATTACAGATAAAGCACTTTGTCCTAATGTTTCACTATAATATTTTCTTAAATAAATATAGTTCATATTATCATAATACATAATAAGTCCTGCACTATGTTGATGTACCTCTGGTTTAAAGTCCATCTTTGTTGTAACTGTTGCATAAACTGATGTTAATTTTCTTGCTAATATACTTACCTTATTTAAAGAACATCTAGATTCTTGTCCTCTAATTCTTACATAGCCTGGCCTTGCTTTAACATCTGCAAATGATGAAGGTGATATTCTTGGCGCATAATATTGAATACCAAGTTCTTCCCTATCAAAATCATCAAAATCAGGTATTTCTGGAACTTTATATTCTGGCAGCTTACTTTCCTCTACATATTCCTTTGCTAAATTTGAATTGTCATACATTCTTAGCCAGCCATCATCTGTCCATTTCATTTTTTGAATTGCAGTTTCACGTCCAAGTGTACACCTTA
>OIFT01000111.1_pt1 | contig 31401 bp, 27 predicted proteins | sample 1582161 | NCBI WGS metagenome assembly OIFT01 (sample SAMN07501037, study PRJEB24779) | human gut metagenome | isolation source: stool | host: human infant | place: USA: Pittsburgh, PA | reverse complement strand
AAAGGAGTTTTTTTATATACTCACCGCTTAAGCTACTCTGAACATACCTGCAAAGCAGGTAGTATTCATTTATACAAAAAAGAAAAGTGAAGAATTTCTTCACTTTTCTTTTACTTTTTTTCTATTGTAGCTTTTACAAAAGCTTTAAATAATGGATGTGGATTATTTGGCCTAGATTTTAATTCTGGATGGAATTGTGCTGCTACAAACCATGGATGATCTTCAACTTCTACTATTTCAACTAATATACCATCTGGGCTTGTACCTGTTATTTTCATTCCAGCTTCAATTATTTGTTTTCTATATTCATTATTAAATTCATATCTATGTCTATGTCTCTCATATATTAATTCATCCTGATAACATTCATAAGCTTTTGATGTTTTATCTAATTTACATGGATATAATCCTAATCTCATTGTACCACCTAAATCTTCAACATCCTTTTGCTCTGGCATAATATCTATTACAGGATATTCCGTTTCTGGATTAATCTCTGAACTATTAGCGTCCTTATAATCTAATACACTTCTTGCAAATTCAATTACTGCTGTTTGCATTCCTAAACATATTCCTAAGAAAGGTATCTTCTTTTCTCTTGCATATTTAATAGCTTCAATCTTACCTTCTACACCTCTATCTCCAAATCCACCTGGAACTAGGATTCCATCAACATCACCTAATAATTCATTAGAATTCTTTTTTGTAACATCTACTGCATTTACCCATTTAATTTCTACATTCGTTCCATTAGCTAGTCCACCATGATTTAATGCCTCTACTACAGATATGTAAGCATCATGCAACTCAACATACTTCCCTACTAGTGCAATTTTAACATTACCTTCTAAATTCTTTAATCTAGAAACCATATCAATCCATTCTGTATTATCTATAGCCCTGCATCCTAATTCTAATTTTTCAACTACTAATCTATCTAACCCTTCCTTGTGAAGCATTAATGGTACTTCATATAAATGGTCTGCATCTAGATTTTGTATTACGCACTTACCTTCTATGTTACAGAATAATCCTATTTTAGATTTTAAATCATCTGATATTTCTTTTTCCGATCTACAAACTATAATATCTGGTTGAATCCCAATACTTCTTAATTCCTTAACAGAATGTTGAGTTGGTTTAGTTTTTAATTCACCTGATTTCCCTAAGAAAGGTACTAACGTAACATGTATAAAGCATACATTTTCCCTACCAACATCATATTTTATTTGTCTTATAGCTTCAAGGAATGGTAATGATTCAATATCTCCAACTGTTCCACCTATTTCAGTTATTACTACATCAACATCTGCCTCTTTAGCCACCCTATAAACTCTTTCCTTTATAGCATTAGTAATATGCGGTATAACTTGAACAGTTCGTCCAAGATATTCCCCTCTTCTCTCCTTAGATATAACTGACCAATAAACTTTACCTGAAGTAATATTGCTATTTTTAGTTAAATTTTCATCTATAAATCTTTCATAATGTCCTAAATCTAGATCTGCTTCTGCTCCATCATCAGTTACAAAAACTTCACCATGTTGGTAAGGACTCATTGTTCCTGGATCTACATTTAAGTATGGATCAAACTTTTGTATAGATACTTTTAATCCCCTATTTTTTAATAATCTACCTAATGAAGCTGCTGTTATTCCTTTTCCTAATCCAGATACAACTCCACCTGTTACAAAAACATATTTAGTACTCATGCTTACCCCCATATATCTAAAATTTAATTCAAATTTTCTATTGACTATTGATTTTTATAGTGATATAATTTAAATTACCTCTCTTGTTGCCAAAACGAGAATAATCATAGATATTATAGTATCACATTAGTTCAAATTAGGCTAGTGTTTTTTATGCATTTTTAAAATTTTCTTTTATTTTATCTTCTAATTCAAAATATTCATCTCTAAATTTTTTATTTATTAATATTTTTTCCTCGGCTTTTTTCATTTTATAACCCAACATTCTATTATTTGAAATTCCTAAACTTTGTTGAATAACTTCTAAATTCAAACATTTAAATTTTTTCATAAGTAAAAGTGTTAAATACATATTATCTTTCTTTTTAAGTCTCTTTTTAAAGTCTTCATAACTCATACCATAATAACTGCTTAAAATGAATATTATAATTTCATACTTATTTATATTATCCACGCCCCTTTATAGCTCTTTTCTCTAATTATTTCCTGTGTGACTTTTTTTATTCAAAAAAATACTTCTATGAATAAATAATTTCATAGAAGCCTAAAAATTAATTTACTTTAATTTTTATATTTAATTCAGTAGTTATTCCTTCTTGACCTTCAAGTCCTAAAATATACTTAGAGTAAATTTCCCCACCATTCTCATTAACATTTATATTTAACTTTTCAGTATCAACATTTAAATTTAATACTCCATATGGTGTATTATATAAAGAAACAGCCATTGTCCCTTCTTTAAATTCCATATTTGTAGTAGTTGATCCAACTCTCTCTAATACCATGATATTATCTTGTATGTTTAAAGTAGTAGTTGTTCCTTCCATTCCTGATATTTCTGATTCTTCATATATTGCTTTAAATCCATTCTCCTCAATTATAAATTTACCAGGAGTTACCACTTCAATTGCCTCATTAGGATCTAAATTTGATGAACTTTTTACAGATATAATTGCTCTCTTCTCCATTTTATCCCCCTACTTTATAGAAATCATATATTTTTCTAATTCTTTATCACTTATAGGCTCTACAACTATAATATTTTCTAACTTTTGTCCATATATGCCGTATTTAACCTTTAATTCTGATTTTTCTCTTCCTTTACTATATCTTGCAGCTATTCTAGCAGCTAAGTGTATATCTTTTTCTGTTCCGCTTCCTTCTAGTAATACAAGTGCTCCAGAAAAATCAGTTGTATGAAAAGAATAATATTCATTATGTATAAATGATTTAATTGCTTCTCCCTCTTCTTGAGTTCTTGCAACTATTATTTTATTGTTGTCATCAGTTCTAAAATGTCTTCCATATCTTAAAAGGCTTAACTCATCTTCTTCAACTTCCTCTTTAAAGCTTAAAAGATCCTTTAATCTTAATGCATAATTTGGTTCTGTTAATTTACATCCACCTGCTGGTGATGGATATTCTGTAATTCCCCATTTTGCCGCTAACTCCATTTGTGGCTTTCTGCTTCTTCCAGTAATATTTAATAACTTTTCCCTATCAACTAATCCACTTAGCTCCATTTCTGTAGGATCCATATTTTTAGCACATAAAGGTCTTAAAATTTTATTAGCAAATCCAGATTCTTTTTTTACAATATTTAAAGCTTGTCTATTCTGAGACATAGGTCGTTGATTTAATACTTCACCTGTAATAATAAAATCTGCATTATGCTCCTCTAATAACTTTCCTGCATAATTCATCATCATAGCATGACAATCTATACATGGATTCATATTTTTACCTCTACCATGCTTAGGATTTTTAACTAACTCTAAATGCTCTGGTGAAAAATCTACTACTAATAATGGTATATCTATTTGCTTAGCCATCTTTATTGCACTTTCTTCACTAAAGAAGTATGATCTAAAACAAATTCCTAATACCTCTATACCTTGTTCCTTTATTAATTTTGCTGCTAAAATGCTATCTAGTCCTCCTGAAACCATAGCTAACGCCTTTGCCATACTCTTCCTCCTATTAATCAAGAATGCCCTTTATAACTTCTACTATCTTAAACTTGAATTTAACTCCATTATTAACATTGCTTGATTCTTTATTTTTTTCGTTATTTTCATTTGTTGTCTCATTATTTTTAGGTTCTATATTTTCAATTTCCTCTTTTAAATCACTAGAATCTACTGAGTTTTTACTCTCATCAACAAAACATAATGATGGAAACATAACACACCACCAATTTTGTCCTTTTCCTTCTCCTATTATAATTCTAAATGCTTCATAATTTCCTTGCGGAAAAATATAATCTCCATATACCTTATCAGGAAAATTCTCATAAGACAACATTGTATTCACTTCATAAGTATAATTATTTTCTTCAATAACCTCTTTTGCAATTTTATTAACATAATCTATATTTTCATCTAATATATTTTCTGCTTCTTCTAATGAATTTACATTCCTTAATTTTTCACTTAATGCTTCAACCACTTTATCTCTAACTTTTAGCTTAAGATTTTGATCTTCATCTGTATCACTATTTGCTATTACATGAAATCTTATAAGCTTGTCCTTAATATCATTATAATTTAATTCTGTTAACTCCAAACTAGATTCCTTTGTATTGTTTTCAATGCCTTCACATCCATTTAAAATTAAAACTGTTAAAGCTATAGATAATATAAAATAAATATACTTTCTCATAAACATAACCCCTTTCTAGTTTTAAGTATTGACATTATAAAGGGGTTTATTCATTTATATTTAATTTTTCTTTAAATAGTTCTAGTTAAAAATACTTCTCTGTGATTTTCTCTCATCTTTTCATAACATTTTTGTGCTTTTAACATATCATCAAAAAAAGCAAATACACTTGGACCACTTCCACTCATCATACTACCTACTGCACCGTATTTATTCATCTCTTCTTTTATTTTAATTAATATATTATGTTTTCTTAAAGTTACATTTTCTAATAAGTTTTTCATATTACTTGCTACATAATACAAATTATCCTGTTCCATAGCTTCTATTAAATTCTCAGTTTTAGGGTGTACTCTAACTTTATCTAAATCAAAAGCTTTATATACTTCTTTAGTTGACACTCCAAAACTAGGCTTTACTAAAACTAATATTTTATCCTTAAAAGGTGGTAAAGATGTTATCTTTTCTCCAATACCTTCACAAAGTGCTGTTCCACCATTAATGCAATATGGGATATCTGCCCCTAACTTTAATCCAAGTTCCATTAGTTCTTCATTAGATGCATTCACCTTAAATATCTTATTCATAAGTTTTAAAACAGCAGCTGCATCTGTACTTCCTCCAGCTAAACCAGCTGATACTGGAATATTCTTTACAATATCAATATGAACTCCATCTTCAATATTATATGTCTCTTTAAATAAACTTGCTGCTTTATAAGCTAAGTTTCTTGAATCTGTCGGAACATAACTTTTATTGCAACTTATTGTTATGTCTTTCTTCTGTTTTTCTATAGATATTTCATCATACAAATCTATATTCTGCATTACCATTTTTAATAAATGATATCCATCACTTTCTCTTTTTCCCACTATATCTAAAGAAATATTAATTTTTGCATAAGCTTTTATTTTCATATATTCAAATCCTTTCAATGGAAAGTTCATAATTCTAAATTAAAGTTCAGGGTATAAACCCTGAACTTTATAAATAATATTATATATATTATTTTTCTTATAGTAAATATGTCATTGTTGTATTCTTTAATTTGAATTAACAACATTCCCTAAATCTGTATCATTATTTTTATTGGATTTGATATAATCTATTAATGGGGATAATCTTTCAAAAAATACAATTACAATATCACCCTTAGAAGATTCATTTAATGCCATTTGTAAAGCTTCAACTTCATCTAACACTATATTTAAATTTGCATTTTTATTTACTTCTAACACACCCTTTTTAATTAAATTAGGTATTTCTCCACTTTCTCTTCCTCTTCTATCTTTATCTTCTTTAATTATTATTTTATCAAGATATCTAGCACTTATACTTCCTATTTCCTTAGCAACATAATCATTTCTATCCCCTGGAACACCAATTACCCCAGTAATATTACCACTACTAATACTACCTAGGGTAGGTAAAACCTTTTTATATCCTTCTATATTATGACCATAATCTAATATAACCTTTATACCATTATAATCATAAATATTAAATCTTCCTGAGTTATCCTCAGAGTTAAAATTCTCTAACCCTATTTTTATCATGCTATAATCTATTTCCATAGCTACTAATGCTGCACAAGCTGCCATTGCATTTTCAATATTAAATTCCAATGTACCATTTAATGATATTGGAATATCTTTAACATTTATTATTTTATGTTCTATCCCTCTATTATTAACATATATATAATCATCTTTTCTGTATACAGCAATATATTTCTTATCTATATTTTCTCTTATTAATTCATTATTGAAATCAGAAGAATAGTAAATTATATTTGAATTTATTCTATTTATAATTTTTCTGCTCCACTCATCATCGGCATTAATTACTACATTTCCATTTTCTTTTACAGCTTCTGCTACTAATGATTTTACTTTACACAGCTCTTCCATAGAATTTATATTGTCTATTCCTAAATGGTCATCAGTAATATTAGTTATTACTGCAACATCTGCTAAATCATATGCTAATCCTTTTCTTATAATTCCACCTCTTGCAGTTTCTAAAACTGCTATATCAACATCTCTATTGTATAATATGCATTTAGCACTATCGAAACCTGTATCATCACCAGTATCAACACATTTACCATTAATATATATTCCATCAGTGCTTGTCATTCCAACACAATATCCCATTTTAGATAATGTACTATTTATTATTCTAGTAGTTGTTGTTTTACCATTTGTCCCAGTAATAGAAACTACAGGTATATTTTTTGGATTATTATTATACATCATATTGATTATATCATTTCCAATATTTCTACTAACTCCTTCATAAGGATATGAATGCATTCTTAACCCTGGTGCTGCATTAACTTCAAGTATAACTCCATTATTCATCAAAGATTCACTAATATCAGTTGTACAAACATCAACGCCACATATATCTAATCCTATAGCCTTAGCTGCCCTTATGCATATTTCCTTATTTTCTTCTGAAATAACATCTGTATAATCTATAGCCATTCCACCAGTAGATAAATTTGAATTCTTTCTTAAAAATAATTTCTCTCCATTTTTTAATATAGAATTTAAATTATAATTATGATTAATTAAATTTCTTTCTAACTCATCATCAATATTTATTTTAGTTAAAGGTTTTTCATGGTCTTCGCCTCTAAGCTCATCATTATTTAATTCATCTATAAGCTCTTTAATATTTCTTTCTCCATCTCCAATTACAAACGGTGGAATTCTTTTGGAAACTGCTACAACCTTATATCCAACTACACAAACCCTATAGTCATCACCTTCACAGTATCGTTCAACTATTATATCTTTAAACTCCTCCGTTAATTTTTGATAATACTTTAATAATTCCTTTTCATTACTTATATTTAATATAACTCCTCTTCCCTTACTACCAAATTCAGGTTTTAAAACAACAGGATATCCTATTTCTTCAGCAGTTCTTAATAAATCAATAACATTATTTGCCTTTTCACCTTTCGAAACAGGTAAATTTTGTATTCTTAATAACTCTTTTGTTAGTAACTTATCACATGAAATATCAGCAGATACACAGCTTGTAGCATTAGTAATTGCTGATTCTATTATTCTTCCTTGTTTTCCATATCCAATTTGATAAAATCCACTATTCCCCATTTTAAGCACTGGTAATCCCACATTTTTAGCAGCATTACATATTTCTAAAGCACTAGGTCCTATAAGTTCTTCTGGAATGATAGCTTTTATTAAATTTAATCTATCATTAAAACTAATTTTTTTTCTTTCTATAAGTGAATTAATAATATCTATAGCTAATTTTGCAACTTCAATTCCCACCTTAGGATATTCATATTGATATACAATTATATATCTATCACCGTCAATTTCCCTTGCTTTTCCATAAGCCACATCTATTCCTAAAATATTTTGTATAGCTATAATGATATGTTCACAAATATGAGCTAAATAAGTTCCTTCATTTAGTCTCTTTACAAATCCACCTTCCTCGTCTATCCCACATCTATGAGTATTAAGAATTGGAAGCATCTCTACTAAACTTTTATTAAAGCCTTTTATATCCTTACTAGGTATCTCAGAATATCCTTCTAAATCTACGTCTAGTTGTATGCACTTTTTATGAGAATGTATATTTCTTCCAGAATAAACAGTGCTATTTATGATTTTCATAAAAATCCTTATCCTCCTCAAATGGTTCCTTGTCTAGTAAATTAAATCTATTACCTTCTTTTAATACATGAAGCTTTACATTAAACATACTAAGTACTTCATTACTATATTGCTCCGATACATTACTATAATTAATTGAACTTCCATCTATGAAATATACTGCACCTGATCCAATAACTTCTGCAACTCCTTTATCACTTACTACTATTGCTGTATCTTCGTCTATACCTATACCCAAAACTTCAGGATTTTGAGCTATAGCTGTTAATAATCTTCCTATTCTACCTCGTTGAGCAAAATGTTGATCAATTATTATATTGTTTACTAACCCTAAACCTGGTGACATTTTTAAAGTACATTTATGTGGTGATTCATCGTCCTCTCCCTGAACTATCATAGTATCACTCATAACAGATGCTCCTGCAGATGTTCCAGCAATTAATCCACCGTTAGCACACAGTTCTTTTACCGCATCATATACCGGACTTCCCCCTATCATACTAGTTATTCTTAATTGATCACCACCGGTAAAGAATAGTAAATTTGAATTATTTATTAATTCAATGTTTTTCTTATTAAATGCATCTTCTCTAGTACTAATGTCTAATTTATCTATATTTTTAATTCCTAAATTAGAAAATACATTTTTATAATTTTGATAACTTTTTTCTGGATATTCTGTTGCTATAGTTGCTATTATTAACTTTTCCTTTTCAGGATCTATATATTTTGCTACTCTTTTTAATATTTCTTTATCGCCTTCTTTATCCTCAGCTCCTCCTATTATTATTAAGTTACCACTTACTTTCTCGCTCAATTTATCACCTCAAATCACATATTTCTTATTTTATCCAATCAAATAAAATATATTCAAAAATACAAAAAAGCTATTGCTCAACTTTGCAATAGCTTTTTTGTATTTTAAGTCTTATTAAAATTTACACTTTCCTGGTATTATTATCTTTTTACCTTCAGTTAATGATTCCGGTCCCTCTAATTCATTTATTTCCATTAATGAATCCATTGTAGTATTATATTTTTTTGCTAAATCCCAAAGTGTATCACCCATATTAACTACATATATTGTAACTGAGGCTTTTTTACATTCTTTCTCTTCTTCACCTTCAACAATATCAACTATCCACTCTTTATTAACCTTATAACAAGCCTTAACTAAAACAGATAATGTAGCCCTCACACCAACTGTGTTAGCTTCAACAGTAGCATCTAAACTTTCTAAATGAACTTTACATAAGGCGACCATATCAGGTTTTGTACCTTTTAAATCAATTACTGAAGTAAACGGAATTTCTCCATTACACATATCAATCTTACAATCATCTTCAGTTGTTTTGTAAAGAACTAATACTTTTATTATTCCTTCAATCTTTATTTTATCTTCTTCAACAACTTTATCTGTTATAACAGGACATCCTGTAGCAGATATTACAGATCCAATTTTATCATTTTCATCCTTAGGATATAAGTTATCTTTTATTATTAATTCTGATGTAATTATTCCATGAACTAATCCTATTTCATAATTCTTCTTAGTTAATTCTATTGATTTAGTTGGTGAATAAGCATCTTGAATTACATCAATAACCTCTTTAGATATAACTTTAATAGTTCCCTTAATCATAAATTCAACATTTACAACTCTACTCTCACCTAAATCATCAGCATTGACTATACTATCAAAATTTACTATATCTATTTGATGAGATGTCATCATCTCACTATTTACTCCAATTGCTTCTTCTTCTTTTGATAAATAAATATCATCTTGTAATAAGAATATATCATTTTCATCTTTTCCTTTGCATAGTGCTTCTATCTTGCAATAACATCCAAAATATATCTTTCCCTCTCCAAGTTTAACTTCTTTCTTGTGTAAATTCATAGAGCATTTTAATATTTCATCAATTTCAGGTTTATCCATAGTTACTTTTATCATAGATTTTCCCATTAACTCTATGTCTTTTTCACACTTTATTTGATTCATTTCTTCGCTTTTTGTCTTAACTTGTATATCATCTCTTCCTTCAATTTCTTTAACGAATTCAAATTCTTCAATCTTATAAAGCTGCCATTTAGTTGACCTTATTCCATCAATAGCAATCTTACGTTCATTCATAATACTAGCTTGAATATGTTCTATTACGCACTCGACTTCACAAATCACTTTATGTTCTTCATTATTAAGATCAATATAGTCTGCGAACTTTTCTGATAAATAAACTGAGTTTATACTAGTTACTTTACTTTCATCTTCTGATAAATAAATAACAGAATAATTAATTTGCCCTTCTATCATTATTTTATCTGCTAACGTTTCTTTGTTCGTTATAGTTGCTTTAGCCTCTACCCCTAATATTTGATATACATCTGGATGAGAGTCTTTTATTAAATATTCACCCTTTAGCACATTATTAGTAGCGCTTTCTCTTAGTAATTGTTCATTTTGAATACTTTCTTTAATAACATCTATCTGAGACATCATATCCCTCCCTATAGTATAACTACTATAATTTATATTCTTTAAATATATATTTATTCTAATATACATTAACTGTTTACTAATTTTTATATAATATTTTCATTTAAAATTTTACGACCTATTCATTTTTACCATTTGATTACATTTTTTTGTCGAATTTTTGTACCCTAAAAAAAAATTTTAATTTTTTTTAAATAAATTGTTGACTTTATTATAAATATGTCATATTATAAATATGGTTATTGACCATATAACCTCTCATAAATTCTCAATACCCTTTTATACCATAGTTGAAAGATGGATACCCGCCATCTTTCTTTTTTTATTTCTTTATAAATATATTATTAAAAGTTAATTTTTAGAAATAAATTTTAAATATTTTTAAGTAAAATAAATAAGAGCTTCGAAAATTTCGAAGCTCTTATTTATACTGCATAATATAATAATACAGTTTTAGTTAAGACATCTGAATAACTATAAGTTACTGTTCTTTGGGTGTCACTTTCCAATCTTACAACAAAAATACTAGGATGAACACTTTCAATTACTCCATCATTTACAAGTATCTTCTTTCTTCCACCATTAGCTTTTAGTGTTACCTTTTCACCTACATGATTTTCAATATCTTTTCGTATGTTGGCTAAGGTTCTATTCTTTTCCATATGACCACCATCTTTCTAATTATATTATAAAGCTTTTTAGCACTTTTGTCAAATAAAACCAAATATTTTAACACTTTCCAGTGATATTGTCAATGTAAACTTTTTCTATGTTATCAACTATTTATCGCATCTATCAATTATTATTGCATTTTTTATTGTTTTTTATTCATTTATCAACACATATGTTGGAGCAAAGATTTATACACAAACATACTATAGATTGTAATAATATATTTATTAGGAGAAGAAAATGGTAATAGGTGATACCGTAGTTAGAAAATCTTACGATAAAGATATAACTTTTAAAATAATAGATATAAAAGAAGTAGATGGGAAAATAGTATATATTCTTAAAGGAATTAGCATAAGAATAATTGCTGACTCACCTGAAACTGACTTAGAGCCTGTCGATATTGATTTTATCGGAGAAAAAGAAAAAATATTAAATACTAGAGTCAATGATGCTATAAAAAAAGCAGTTAATACTCGCTCTGTAATGTCTACTAAAAGTAATTCAATCTTATTATCTAGAGGAAATAAAAATCAAAAAAATGCTCCAAATAAAGATTTAATGTTTGGACGTCCTGGAAAAATTCTTCACATTGATGGAGATAGAGATTATTTAGAAACTTGCCTAAAGGTATATAAACAGCTTTCATTAGATGCGGTTGGACGTGCTATTTCAGAAAGAGAACAAGCTGATCATGTTGTAGATTTAGTCAAAGAACTTAAACCTGATATAGTTGTATTAACTGGACATGATAGTGTATTAAAAGAAAGCAATGATTACTTAGATTTAAATAATTATAGAAATTCAAAATACTATATTGATGCTGTTAAAGCTCTTAGAAATTATAACTCAAGCTATGATGAATTAGTTATATTTGCAGGAGCTTGTCAATCATGCTATGAATGTTTATTAGATGCAGGAGCCAACTTTGCTAGTTCTCCAAGCCGTGTACTAATTCATTGCCTAGACCCTGTATTCGTATGTGAAAAGATTGCATACACAACTATTGATTCTGTTGTTTCAATAACAAATATAGTTGAAAATACTATTACAGGAATAAAAGGTGTTGGTGGATTGCAAACTCGAGGTAAATATAGGGAAGGATATCCTAAATCACCATATATCTAAAAATTTTTATAACTTAAAAGCCGGCTTTTAAAGCCGACTTTTAAATCGTATTGTATTCATTTTTAAAATCATCTAAAAACTTAAGGTATTCATCCTTTTCTTTTATTATGCTTTCTAATTTACTATCAAAAGTATTTTGTCCCCAATTAACTTCATTATAATAATATCTATTAGCTAACCTCCAATATCTTTGTGGAAATTGTAAGTAAGCGTATAATACATTATATTCACACTCTTCTAGATTAGAAACTTCATTATAAGAATCTATTATTGCTTTTGCAAATTCCATATTCCATTTATTTCTCTTTAGTACCTTTATCATAAAGTTTGAAATATCGAAAGTTCTTATTTCTCTCTTACAATAATCAAAATCTATTACACTAACAGAATTATCTTTTCCTAGTACGATATTATGATAAGTATAATCATGGTGGCAAAAACCTTTTTCACTCTCAGCTCTCTCACATAACTTATCATATTCTGATGATTTTAATGTATTTAAAGCTCTTTTTCCCATTTCCTTATAGAAATCCATTGACTTCAGATATAATAAATCAAAATCACTTTTTCTATTCTTTTTTCTAATCATATCTCTCATCTTATCTAATGATTTTATTCTTTTTTCCATAAGACTTGGCCATCTTCCAAGATCACTCTTTAATTTAGAATTTTCAGGTGGATCATATCCCTTAGATGCCTCGTGCAGCTTTGCTAATGTTGCTGCAGCTATTTTTACTTCATCTATGTTATGAAAATCACATTCTCTTCCTTCTAACCATTCAGATAGAGTATATAAATCTTCATTTACTAATGCATATGGCTCGCCATCTATGTTTAAAAAATATCTGTCTACAGTATTAAATCCATTATTTATTAAATGCTCTTTAGCACCATAAACAAATAATAATTTTTGTGGCCCATAATTTATCTTCTTAAGACATCTCTCACCTTTATTTGTCTTCAAATAATAGATACCTTTGTTAGCTTTTATTATATCTATTTTTATTTGAAATTGTCTTTCTATTTCAAATTCTCTCATCATATTCCTCACCCCCTCTATATTTATATGTACATATTCACTGTTTTATTAACATTTTTTATTTATTCTAATATAATAAATTATAACTATTTTGAAAGGATTAAATCATGAAGATTGGTATTGATGGAAGAGCCGCAAAATGGTATAGAGGTACCGGTATAGGAACCTATACCTATCAACTTATAACTAATTTAAGCAAATATGATGATTCAAATCAGTATCTTACTTTCATTCCTAAAGATTCTGATTTAAAGCTTGGAGATAATTTTTCTATAGAGTACTCAATAGACTCATCTAACAATAACTTTTGGGATAATGTAAAAGTTCCTAATTTATTAGACAACTTTAATATGGAACTATATCACGTTCCTCAAAATGGTGTAGGCCTTTCAGACAATATTAATTGTCCTAAGACTATTACATTACATGATATAATTCCACTAAGAATGCCTGAAACAGTAAGTGATCGCTATCTACGAATATTTAATGAAGAAATGCCAAGTATATTGAATAATTGTGATGGAATAATAACAGTTTCAGAATTCTCTAAATTAGATATAGCTAATGAATTTAATTTTCCACTTGAAAAAATATTTGTTACTCCTTTAGCTGCTGAGGATATCTACAAACCAATAAACAGATTTTATTGTAAAAATGTAATAAAAGATAAATATAATATCACTGATAATTTTATATTATATGTTGGTGGATATAGTCCTAGAAAGAATATTATTGGTATTATGGAAGCATTTTCTCTATTAAATAATAATCTAAAAAAAGATTTAAAGATTGTAATTACAGGTAAAAAAGGACTCTCATATGAACGCTATAAAAATCGAGCTATAGAATTAGGTATTATCAATTCTGTAATTTTTACAGATTTTGTTCCACTTGAAGATTTACCACTTTTTTATAATGCTTGTGAATTTTTAATTTATCCATCATTCTATGAAGGATTCGGACTTCCTCCATTAGAAGCAATGGCTTGTGGTACACCTGTAATTGCATCTAACATTACATCAGTTCCAGAAGTATGTAAGAATTCAGCAATTTTAGTTAATCCTAGTGATGTTAATGAATTATCTTATTCAATGGAGAGGGTTTTAACAGATAGTTTTTTGAAACTAACAATGATTGAACGAGGATTTATTACTAGTAACAAATATTCTTGGAAAAATACAGCTTTAAATACAATTGAAGCATACAAAAATATAATTAACTTCTAAGTTTATTGAATTTTATTTATTACTATATTTAATAAGGGTTATGCAATGGCATAACCCTTATCTTTTTATATTAAATTTTCATTTATATTTACTAATAAATCACTTCTAAAAGAATCATTTTCAATCTTATCCTTGAATCTACTTAAAAATACCTCATAATCCCATGACTTTTGTTTTAAATAATAATCCTTAGAAATATTAATAAAATCCCTTGGATAATTTAACATTGCAAAAATTATTTTCTTTTCTTCATCTGATACTTTAGAAATACTACTATAATTTTCTATTATTTTATTAATTATTTCTTTATCATAAGCATAATTTTTTATTACCTTTATAATAAAATTATATATATCCATTACCCTAATATCTATCTTACAGTAATCAAAATCTATTATATTTACTTTGTCTTCATCTATTATAAAATTGTGATGAGCTAAATCTAAATGGCATATAACCATATTTTTTATATCTGAGTAAAGTTCATTATAAGAGCTCTCAGTTAACAAGTTTATACTTCTATTCAAATCATTTTTTGCTTTTGAAATATTATTTAAAAATAAAAAATCAAACTCATTTTTATAACTAAATTTACTTATAACCCTCTCAGCCTCTGTAATAAAACATAAATCATTTAAAAATTCATATATTAAATTTTTAGATTTATTTAATATAATATCTTCCTTAGTTAAATTATCTGTTATATTTATTGATGCATTATGAAAATTCGCTAAAGCTTTTGTACACCATTCTACTTCTACTGGATTTGTGAAAGTAGCTTCTCTTCCATCCATCATATCTAATAATACATAAGACTTTCCCTTCCACTCAGTAATTATATCTCCATTAGAGTTTGTACAATATTGAAGCACATACTTATCCTTTTCTTTAATTATATTTAAAGTGTTATTTATAAAGTTTATTCTTTCTACTGATGAATTCGTTATTTTTAATATTTTCTTTCCCTTATCTGTAAATAAAACAAATACTTTTCTTAATGGAATAATGTCATAAACCTTTACTCCTAGTTTAAAAAAGAACTCTTCGCTTAAATCATAGCTACACAATATTCTTTTATCTATATATCTAAACTTATTCATTTCACTCCCCCATTCATAAAAGCTCAATACCATCTATTTTTTTAGCAATATCAATCTCTTTTATCCATTCTTCATCACTAAATCTATTCCTATCTTCCTTTAATTTTAATAAAGTTTTAACTGATTCAAGAGGATAATTTGATAGTAAAATCATGTAATCTATACTATCTTTATTTAAATTTGATTTATATGCAAAATCATTTATTAACTTAATAATATCTCCTTCATATCCTCTTTTTTTTAATCTTTTTATATAGTTATAGCAATCATGCTCTATCATATTATAAGAAATATATCTAGTTGTTCTTATACAAATTGTTAAACCTTCTTTTTTCAAGCTACCTTCATCTACTCGTCCTAAGCATATATCATAGTTATTCATACTCCTTATTATTATTTTTAAGTACTTATCCTCATCTAAAGCATTTAATGACTTCTTAGCTCTACTTAGTATCTTATTTCCTTCATCTATGATAAATAAATCAAAATTACTCTTTTTATATTTTTCCTCAAAAGATCTAATCATTTTTAATGTCTTTTTTGTTTGAACAATAAATGACTCTATTTCTTTTCCTATAGAACTTTCAACTCTAGGAATTATATTTGTTTTTTTACCTTGCAAGATTTTTTGCACTTCAATTATTAAAGATATTTGATTGTTTGTATCTAAAATATATTTTTTCCTGCCACTCTTATGAAAGTTTTCTTCTCCAACAATAATTCCATTACCATTTAAAAATTCTACTATATCCAAACAATATCCCCTCCTTAATTGAAACACTCTTCTAAAAATTCTTCTCTATATTCAATATCTTCTAAGTATTTATTAATCTTTTCTATAAAAAAATCTTCTCCCCAAGGCTGTTGCTCCCAATAATATTGAATTCCAACTTGCCAAAATACTTGTGGAAACCTAATAAATTCTTTTATTAATCTTAATTCTTCATCATATATATTGTTACTTTTACAATAATTATTTAAAATCAAATTTGACTTTTCCTTGCTCCATTTACCATCTTTCATTGCTCTTATTAATAGTGAAGATAAATCATGTAAATGAGTGTCTAAAATACAATAATCAAAATCTATTACATTAAATTCACCATTATCATCAACTAAAATGTTATGATGTGCAAAATCATGATGACAGAATCCCCTTTTCATTACCTCTTTATCCATTATTTTTATATAATTACTTTCTTTAAGACCATTAATTGCAACTTTTCCTCTCTCTATTTCAGCTTCTATATTATCTAAGTATATATAATCAAATTTGGATTTGTATGCCTTTTGAGATATTCTATTTTTAAAATCTAATATCTCATTGCATCTTGTTTCAAAAACATTTATCCAAGAATACCATCCTATTCTAGGATTCATATCATTATTTAAAGTAAATCCAGAACTACAATCATGAAGCTCTCCAAGTTTTTTAGCTATAGCTGCTAATTCTATAGGATTATTATAATTACTCACTCTAGATGGTATCCATTCTGTTAAATATGCATATTTATTTCCTAATTGTATATAGTCTCCACCTTGATTGTTCTTTAATATATTAGGAATCTTATTAAAGTTTCTCCTTTGCAAATGTTTAATTGCTGATAAAATAAAATAAAAATGTCCAAAATCATATTTAATTATTTTTATTGCATAATCTTTATTTTCACTTTCCACTTTATAGCTATTCTTAACCTTTTCCATGGATTTTATTTTTATATCATAATTAGATTCTATAGAATTTTTTAGATTTTCTATATCCATAGCCAACTCCTAAAGTTTTATTCAATTCATTATATGAAATTATATATTTCATTGTGTTTACTATCACACAAATTACTTAATTATAATATTTATAATATTATAGGTTTTATAGGAGGCGTTACGCTTTGAAATTTTCAATAGATGCTAGGGGGATTAATTTATATAAAGGATCTGGTATAGGTACTTATACTGAAAATCTTCTTAGAGAACTTCTTAATATAGATACTAAAAATAATTACTCTATTTTTTGGACTGGAGAAAATTACGAAAATTACAAAAAAGATAATTCAAAAATTATTTTTACCTCAAGAAAACATGGTACCTTTTATGAAAATTACTACTATCCCAATTATATTGAAGAAAACAACATAGATATGCATCATATACCTCAAAATGGCATTGGATTAAATGAATTATATACATCACCATTAGTAGTAACTATTCATGATTTAATTCCTTATATCTTGCCCGAAACTGTTGGACGAGGTTATCTACAAAGATTTTTAAGAGATATGCCTTTAATAGTAAATAACTCTAAAATAATTTTAACTGTTTCTGAATATTCCAAAAAAGATATAATGAAATTTTTTCCTTTCGTTAATGAAGAAAAAATATTCGTTACACCTTTAGCTGCTAATAAAAGTTATAAACCATTAAATAAATCTAATTGTATTGAGTATATAAAAAATAAATATAGTATTGATTCACCCTTTATATTATATATAGGAGGCTTCAGTACAAGAAAAAATGTTAAAGAACTTATTATAGCTTTTAATAAAATTAAGAAATCCTTAAAAAAAGATTATAAATTAGTTTTATGTGGCTCAATAAAAGATGAGGGTGTTAAACTTCAGAATTTATGTAAAGAGCTTTTAATTGATGATAAAATTATCTTTACAGGCTTTATACCAGATGATGAATTGCCTTTATTTTATAATGCTGCAGAACTTTTTATTTATCCTTCGTTATATGAAGGATTTGGCCTCCCTCCACTTGAAGCTATGAGTTGCGCTACACCTGTAATTACATCTAATTTAACATCTATTCCAGAGGTAACTAAAGATTGTGCTATATTAATAGATCCATTTAATAAAGATGAGTTAGCTTCTTCAATTCTTAATTTGTTGAATTCAGAGTCTTCACTACAAGAATATAGTCAAAAGGGCTATAAAAATAGTCTAAATTTTACTTGGAAAAATACTGCTATTGCTACCTTAAAAGCCTATGAACATGTTTTTAAAAATATAAATAATTAAAACACAAAGGTTATGAAAATCTTCATAACCTTTGTGTTAAATCATATTAATTTGTTGTAGTTGTAGTAGTTGAGCTTAATGTTATAGTAGCATTTTGAGTCTTTCCATCTCTTATGAATTCAATATTTATACTATCTCCCTCTTCTTTAGAGTTCTTAATTTCTTGTAACTCTTCAAATGTCTTAATTCTTGTTCCATCAACCTTAACTATTAAGTCTCCACCCTTTAATCCTGCTTTTTCTGCTGGTGAAAATTCTGTGACTTCAATAATATAAAGCCCCTCTTCCATTTTTAATTTTTTAGACCAACTTTCATCTATAACTCTTATTGACACACCTAAGTTTAATATTGGTTTTGATAATGAATCAATCTTAACTTTTACATCATTAATAGGAATTGCAAATCCAATACCTTCTGCACCATCACTTGCCTTTAATGTATTTATACCAATGACTTCTCCCTTAGTATTTATTAATGGACCACCACTATTACCTGAATTAATAGCTGTATCTGTTTGTATTAAATTTGTGCTAACTCCTGTTTCTGTCTCAATACTTCTATTTAATGCACTAACTATACCTTTTGTTAATGTAGATGATAATTCCTTAGATAATGGATTTCCAATTGCTAATACTTCTTCACCTGGTTGTAATGCATCTGAATCACCTAATTCTACAACTCCAGGAACTTCTATATCTTCATTAATTTTTATCATAGCTACGTCTTGATCTGAATCGTAGTTAACTACTGAAGCTGTTACCTCATTACCATCACTTAATGTTACAGTAACTTCATTTGCCCCATCTATAACATGATAATTTGTTAAAATATATCCATCAGTATTTATTATAAATCCTGAGCCCATTCCTTCAGCTTCTTGTTGGAACCATCCATTTACAGTTTGTATTGTTTTAGTAGATACCATAACTACTGCTGGAGCTACCTTTTGATATATCTCTGCTGCTGATAAAGCTGTACTATCTGTTGCAAATGAAACTGGATCTACAGTTACAGTATTACCTGAACTATTATCGCTTACATTCTTACCTGTTACAAAGTAAGTAACTCCAGAACCAATTACTCCTCCACATAAGGAACATATAAGAGCCAATGCTATATATTTAGCAATTCCTTTACCATTTCTTCTTTTTTTCTTTTTCTCTTTACTTGGCTCCTCATTAAAAGTATTTTTTACTTCAACTTCATCACTTACTTGTGCCTCACTATAAGCTGCGTCATAAATATTCTCATTATCCATATATACTAACTCCTTTTTTTATTTTTTATTTATTCTATAGTTATAATATAACCACTCAATGTGTCAAATATATGACAATCTAGAAATACTTAATATAAAAAAATAGACATCAACTTCTTGATGTCCATTTTAAACTATTTTTTGCTTTCATCTATCTCTTTCAACTTCTTAACAGTTACTCTTATAGCATTTAGAATATTATCTTTATCATTTAATGATAAGAAATCTTTATCACAACTAGTAGTATATACGGTTGTTAATTTTTCACTTCCTAAACTTTTTAATGAATCATCTTCCTTTTTTGTAATTAAATAATATGGAATATCACTAAATACACCATCAACTTGGCTGTTACTTTTTCCTTTAAGAATATTATTTAACTCATGATAAACTGCATTTGTATAATTTGACTTAGTCCTTAATGTTAAAAATTCATCTAAGCTACTCTCTGAAAGTACTGATTCAAAATCCTTTAGACTTACATCTAAGTTCAGCTTGTCCAAAAGCATTGTAAGAGAACATATTGAGCCAACTCTTTCAATATTTCTTCTAAGCTTAGTAATAATTTGACTCCTTTTATACTCTTTAGTTTGAATTTCTTTCTCATTAATTGGATCTATCATTATAGCAGCCACAACTGAATCCTTAAACTGTTGTGCAAAGCTTGTTAATACAAGAGATCCGTATCCCTCTCCAACTATTATATATGGCCCTGATAATCCTGCTTTTCTTAATAAAATCTTCAAATCTCTAGCTTGTTCTTCAGGAGTTCTTCCAGATGATCCATCACTATATCCATAACCCTGTCTATTGTAAACGAAAGTTCTAACATTATCATTTTGTTTTAATTCCTCTACTATAGGAGTCCACCCCTCTAAAGTAGCACCCATATCACCATCAAAAATAATAGTATAACTACCTTCCCCTTCAATTCTATAATCTAATCTTAGATCATCAACGGTAGTATAATTAACTCTTTTTTTTAATCTTTCCCCATCAACAAAGTCAACTACGTTTTGAGTAACAAATCCAATAATTATTATTATGACAATTATTCCAGAGATTATTTTAAATTTATCCTTAGGACTTCTTTGCCTTTTCATATTTACTGATCGTACTCCATTTGAATACGGCAAAAACTTCATTTTATTTCTCTCCCCATACTTTCTTATATACAATACATATTACTCTACTTAAGATTTTGAAATTATATGTACTTATTATACATATTTAAATTATATTATTAACTATTTAATTTTAAATTAGGCTTTGCATTTAAATTTAAATCATTAATTTTTCCATTAACAAAATTAAAGTAAGCTGCACTTCCAATCATGGCAGCATTGTCAGTACATAAAATTGGTGCTGGGAATAATACTTCTATACCTCTTTTTGAAGCTTCTTTAATAAGTGTTTCTCTTAAACTTGAGTTAGATGCAACACCACCTGCAATTGCAATTGTCTTAACATTTCTCTTCTTACAAGTCATTAATACATTTTCTTTTAATACATCTATAACTGCATATTGGAAAGAAGCCGCAACATCAGCTTTGTTTACTTCGATATTTTGCATTTTACATTTATTTAAATAATTAAGAACTGCTGACTTTACTCCACTAAATGAGAAATCTAAAGTTTCTTCATGGAAGTTAGCTTTTGGAAATGCTATAGCTTTTGGATTTCCTTCCTTTGCTAATTTATCAATTTTAGGCCCTCCTGGATATCCAAGACCTAATGCTCTTGCAACCTTATCATAAGCCTCTCCAGCTGCATCATCTCTAGTTTGCCCTATTACTTCATAACTTCCATAATCCTTAACATGTACTATAAAAGTATGTCCTCCTGATACTACTAAAGACACAAATGGTGGCTTTAAATCTTTATGCTGTATATAGTTAGCACAAATATGTCCCTCAATATGATTAACCCCTATTAAAGGTTTTTTAGTTGCAAATGATAATCCCTTTGCAAATTGCAATCCAACTAGCAACGCACCTACTAGTCCTGGACCATATGTAACACCTACTGCATCAATTTTATCTAAAGTAATATTAGCCTCTTCAAGAGCCTCTTCAACCACTCCACTAATAGCTTCTATATGCATTCTTGAAGCCACTTCTGGTACTACTCCACCATATTTTTTATGTGTATCTATTTGAGAAGCAATTACATTAGATAATACCTCTCTCCCATTAACAACAACTGCTGCTGAAGTTTCATCACAACTTGATTCTATAGCTAAAATATATTTATCTTCCATCTATTTTTACCTCTTCTTTTTACTATATAACACCAAAATGTATTATAACGTAATCATAAAACATAATCAAATTATTGCTTGTTAATACAAATTTGCTCATGTATAGTTTAAATATAATAAAATCTTAATTTAGATTATATACTCATGAGTATTATATACCTTTAAAAAACTTTATTCACTATTTTTTGTTTCATTTTATGGATTTTTAAGGATTTCTTAATAATTCTGTATTATTTAAATCCTTACTATATAATTATTACCATTATCATTTCATCTTATATCATTTTATTCTTAATATTATGGGGAGAGAAAATATATGAAACCTTATGCAAAAGTAATAGTTTTAGGATCACCTATCACTAAATCAAATTTTAAATTACATAATAAAGATGGAAGGGCAATATTGCCTTATAATACAGGGAAATCGCATGATAAATATGCATTATATGAAGAAGAAATAGCTTATCATGCTAGAAGTCAAAATCCTGATATAGTACTTTACGAATCACTTATTGCAGTATTAAAAGTTTATTATAAAAGCGAAAAAAGACATCCAGATACGGCTAATATAACTAAAAGCATATTTGATGGTATTGAAAAGAGCGGATTAATAGTTAATGATGCTCAAATTAGAAGAATAATAGTAGAAGAATTTTACGATAAGGAAAATCCAAGATTTGAATTAGAGCTATTTGGAGAAAGTGAGTTTTCAATTTCATATTCTATTACTCCAAAGAATTCTCCAGATGAAAAAAGAATTTATTCATCATTAAAAAAATCAGTAAATTCTACTGTTAAACCTTCAAAAACACAAAAAATAATAGAAAATGATAACAATTCTATTGCATCTACAAATAAATGCTCTATTTGTAATAATATTTTAAAAGACAATAATTATATAAAAGCTGATAAAGGGAAAACTCTTATTTGTAAAAATTGCTTTAATAAATTATTTTAAGGAGGCTATTAATTATGAAAAATAAATATGTATTTTTAGGCGATAGCTTAATATTTGGATATGGTGTTAAACCTAAAGATAATTGGGTTAATAAACTTAAAACTACTTACGATTTAGATATACATAATAAAGGAATTAATGGAAGTACATCTACAGATATGCTTGTTAGATTTCAAAAAGATGTCATTGACTTATCTCCTAACATTTTATTTTTAATGGCATGAACAAATGATTTGCTTTCTAATAGACCTGTAACTTCTATTATTAATAATATTGAAGTAATGATTAAAGATGTATTATCAAATAATATAGAAGTGCACATAGGAGTTCCTCCTAATATTATTCCTGAAATGGCCAATGAGCTTTTCATGAAATGTGATACTTATGATTATTGTAAGGAAAGTTTGCCTTTATTACGCAATGAATTATTAAATCTTTGTAATTTTTACTCTTTAAAATATATAGATTTTTATTCATTAACAGAAAATGCAAAAGAACTATCTAATTTATATCTTGATGGTATTCACCTTAATCCACAAGGCCAAAACCTACTATTCAAAACCGCCAAAAAATTATTTTACTAAATTGTTCGTTAGAGCTTGAATGCCGTGATGCCGAAAATTAATGATATTATCTCCAGGAATTGTGTAATTTTCGTTAAGAATTTATATCTTTCTTTCCATAAAAACTGCTAAAGCTTCGAAAGTCGCTTCGCTCCCTCAGCTTCTTAACGCAGTTTTTATTCCAAGAAAGATTAAATTCTAAAACTTAATTACAATATTCCTTCCAATAATATCATTAATTTTTCTTTATCACTGGCCTTTAAGCTTAAAGATACAATTTCCCGTGTCATCACCTTTATAGTTAACGACTTCTGCTATCAAATTATTAACTTTTAAATATATGCATTTTTATAACTAAAATTATAAATTTACAAATTAAATATAATATCAGAAAAATTTGTAGCAGAAAACATTAACTATAAAGGTGGTCTTATAAGCAAACACATGGAAAAAGAAAAAATGAAATATTAATTTGGAGGGAACATTGAAATTAAGCCGTAGAATTTAATAATTGATGGAGTAAAGTTGGCGTTAAGAAGTTTTTACTGTTTGAGCTAATAGCGAGTTTAAAAACTTTAGCCAATTTTACAGAATCAATTATATAAATTCTAGGTGAAAATTTCACAGTTCTCGGAAAATAAATATTTCATTTTTTCGCTTCCAAGTGGTTCGCAATAGAATTCAAGTATTCAGATACTTGTTTACCTACATTGAATCCATTTTCTCCACTATTAAATAATTCCTTAATTCCAGTTCTCATAGTTCCAGTTATAAATATACCTTCAACGGAAGTAAAATTGTTTTCACTATGAATTATATCTCCATCCATTATTAAACTCATTTTTCTTACAAAATCATTATCAGGCAAATATCCTACAGATAAAATTAAAGAATCACATTCAATAGAATTAATTTCATCTGTTTCAACATTTTTAACTTTTACTAAATTTATTCTTTCTTCGCCTTCAACATCAATTACTTCACTTGTATATATTATTGGAATATTAAACCCATTAATAATATCTAACTCATCTCTATTAAAAGATTTTCTCTCAGTAACTATTCCTTTTATATTTGCCCCTTCAATTACTAATCTTCTTGCTAAAATAAGAGTCCATATATTATCGCCTATGATTATAACTTCTTTTCCTGGTAAATATCCACTATAGTTAACTAATCTATGTGCAGAACCAGTAGTGAATATTCCTGTATACTTATGAATTGGTATCATAATATTACCTGTATATTTTTCTCTGCATCCTGCAGCTAAAATTATTGCATTTGCTTCAATTTCCTGTATACCTTCATTAGGATTAACATAAGTTATAACCTTATCTCTACTTATTTCTAGAACTCTAGTATTAACTTTATATTCTCCACCTAACTCTTTATAATCTTCTATTAGAATGCTACCAAGTTCTGGTCCAGTAACAATACTATTTAAATAATATTCTCCAAATCCATTATTAATAAATAAATTTAAATTCCCACCTAATACTTCTTCTTTCTCTAAAATTAAAACATTTTTAATTCCAGATTTTAAAGCTGAAACTCCAGCTGAAAGTCCTGAAGCTCCTGATCCAACTATAACTAAGTTGTATTTATTCATTCTTTGACCCCTCTCCAGCAATGGAAAGTTCCTTTACTAAAATACTTGGACTACCTACGCTACTCATAGGGAATTTTAAATCTTTTCCTATTTCCTCAACATCCTTTAATAAAGTAAAGAAGTTTCCTGCTACTGTTATTTGCTCTACTGCCTTAGTTTTTACTCCGTTTTCTATATAAAAACCTTTTGCTGCTAAAGAAAAATCTCCTGTTATAGAGTTTGCTCCTGAATGTAAACCTGCAAAATCAGTAATTATTAATCCTTTATCTATTTTCTTTATCATTTCTTCTAATGAATTAATTCCTGGTTCAATGTACATATTTGTAGGTGATACTGAAATAGGTGAAGCATATGAAGCCTTAAATCCATTTCCTGTAGACTTAACTCCTGCCTTATTAGCAGTTTTTAAATTATGAAGTAAGCTTTCTAATTTACCATTCTTTATTAAGTAAGTTTTTCCCGTAGCTACTCCTTCATCATCAAATCCAACTGATGCTAATCCATTCTTTAAATGTGGATCATCAACTAAATTTACTATATCTGAAGCAATAACTTCTCCTTCTTTTCCTTTTAAAAGACTTAATCCCTTTTGAACTGCATCTCCACTAAATACACCTGCAAATGTAGAAATCAGAGATACCATAGCATCACTATTTATAATTACTTTATAATTTCCTGATGGTATCGAAGTTGCTCCAACTTTACTTAAAGCTTCATCTACCCCCATTTTAGCAATTTCAAATGCATTAACTTCATCTAATGATTTTGCAACTACATATCCAAAACCATCATACATATTATCCACATCTTTAACAATTGGAACAACATATGCTGTTAATATATTTGATTTATTGTGTAAATTTAATCCTTTAGAATTTATTATTCCATATTTTCCTGAACTATAAGATACTGCACATCCACTAAAACTTTCTACTTTATCTGAATATTTCTTAGCTTCTGCTTCCATATCTAATGCAATTTTTATTAATTTATCTGCAGGAATATTTTCTAATGCATCATAGTAAGTACTAACTTCTTTATATTCCTTATCCCCGTCATAAATAAATTGAATATCTTCATTTTCAATAGCTAAAACATTTTCCTTTGCCTTATTTACAAGCATATCTATGGCATCTTCATCTAATATCTCCGTATAAGAATATCCTATTCTATCTCCTAATTTTCCTCTAAAAGATAATCCTGCTGAATTATTAAGATTGTATTTTTCAACTTCACTTTTATATACACTTATACTTAAACTTTCTCTATCTACGTAATAAACTTCGTACTCTGAAAATCCAGCTTCATTAGCCTTCTTAAATAAATTTTTTACAAATAAATCTAGTTCCATATTATCCCCTCCTATCTTCCACCTACAGTTATTTCTTTTACTCTAATCATAGGTTGACCTACATTAGTTGCAATACTTCCTGATGATGACCCACACATACCTTGGCCTTGTGTCATATTATTTCCAACCATATCTATGTCCATTAATATTTCGCTACCTTTTCCTATTAAGCTAGCTCCTCTAACAGGTTCTTGAATTACACCATTCTTAACTAAATATCCTTCTGATACAGCAAAATTAAATTCTCCAGTAACAGGATTAACAGATCCTCCACCCATTTTCTTAGCATATAATCCATCACTAATAGACTTAATTATATCTTCTGGATTATCATCTCCATTAGCTATATAAGTATTAGTCATTCTAGATGTTGGTGCAAATTTATAGCTTTGTCTTCTTCCACTTCCTGTTGAATCCATGCCCATCCTACGACCATTTAACTTATCAATCATATAAGATTTTAATATTCCATTTTCTATAAGAACATTCTTTTGAGTTTTATTTCCTTCATCATCTATATTTAATGATCCCCAAGCATTAGGAATAGTTCCATCATCAATAGCTGTTACTTTAGCAGAAGCTATTTGTTGTCCTAACTTTCCAGTAAATACTGAATTCCCTTTAGCGACAGCTGTTGCCTCTAATGAATGTCCGCATGCTTCATGGAATATAACGCCACCAAATCCATTATCAATAGCAACTGTCATTCTACCAGCTGGACAATTTTTTGCATGTAACATTGTATATGCTTGCTTTGCTGCTGATTTTCCATAATATTCAGGATCAATCTCTTTAAACATTTCAAATCCCATATGTCTTCCTGGACCCTCAAAACCTGTTTGATTTTCTCCATTAGCAGAAGCTATAGCATTTATAGTAAGTCTTGTTCTTACCCTCTTATCTTCTGTATATAACCCTTCTGTATTGGCAATTAAAACATTTTGTTCCTTATCAACATATCCTACTCCAACTTGAACTATCTCATCGTGATAATTCTTTGCTGCATTATAAGCAACCTTCATAACACCAATTTTTTTATTAATTTCAATTGATGATGGTGTAAGTAATATAGGATTAAAATTCACTGTATTAGTTTCATTAAGAACTATCATTTTTTCTTCTTTTAGCTCACCTAATGCAAGAGCCGCCTTTTGTGCAACATTTAAAAGTGAAGTTAGACTATTATTATTTGTATATGCATATACACTTTTTAAACCCTTAAATATTCTAATTCCAATTCCATAAGTCCTTCCTCCTACAGAATTTTCAACTTTTCCATTTAATATACTAATTGAATTATTTAGAGTATCTTCTTCAAATATTTCTGCAAAATCCCCACCAGTTATTAAACATCTCCCAAGCACCTTCTCTGCTACTTCACGAGATAACATAAAGCATTCCTCCTTTTTATCTAGACTATTAATATTATTCTAGACTTCTTTTCATTATATTTAATTATATATCATATCTTCTATTATTTACTATAAAATTATATTTCAATATATTTTCTTATAATAATTATAAAAAATAATAGTTTTCATCAAAAAAATAAAGCCAGCATAAAGCTGACCTTATAAATTTATAAAAATTATATTTTAGTATCTTTTTTTCCAAAGTGATGGACTAAATAATATTAACATTGGATATATTTCAAGCCTACCAGCTAGCATACAAAATGATAAGACTATTTTACTAAAATCAGAAAAAGCAGAAAAGTTTCCTGTAGGTCCTACTAGTTCTAATCCTGGCCCTATATTACTTAAGGTTGCTATTACTGCTGTAACAGTTGTAGTAATATCAAAATTATCAAATGATATTATAAATATTGCAATTAATGCAATAACTATATATGCAAATATGAATAAAAATACTCCTGATATAGTTTCTTCATTAACAACATTCCCATCTATTTTTACACTTTTAACTCTTCTAGGATGTAGTATCTTATCTATTTCTCTTCTTATGGCTTTTAAAATTATTACTATTCTTATAGTCTTAATTCCACCACCAGTTGATCCAGCCATTGCTCCCATAAACATAAGCATAACTAAAATCATTTTACTTAGTGTAGGCCATAAATTATAATCAGCAGTTGCATATCCAGTAGTCGTTATAACTGATGCTACTTGAAAGGCTGAATCCCTTATAGATAAATTAATATTTCCCCCATTAAAAGACATTATATTAATTGCTATAATAACAATTGATCCAAATACAGCAATTAAATACCACTTTAACTCTTCACTCTTAAAGAGAGCCTTTATATTCCCTCTTATAACTTGGAAATATAAAACGAAGTTTATTCCAAATAAAAGCATAAATATAGTGATAATCCATTCTACTGCTGGATTATTAAATGCAGCTACACTAGCATTCATATTAGAAAATCCACCTGTTCCAGCAGTTCCTAATGCATGTATAATAGCATCATACCAAGACATTCCTGCAAACTTTAGAAATATTGTCTGAATTACCGTTAATACAAAATAAATTACATATAATATTTTAGCCGTTTGTCTTATCTTAGGAACTATTTTACCTGGAGTTGGTCCTGGACTCTCTGCTTTTAATAAATGTATAGTATTACCATTAAATGATGGCATTAATGCTAAAATAAATATAAGAAATCCCATTCCTCCTACCCAATGAGTAAAACTTCTCCAAAACAATATTCCTTTAGATAATGATTCAACTTCAGTTAATATCGATGCCCCAGTAGTAGTAAATCCAGATGAAGTTTCAAAAAATGCATCTATTATAGATGGTATTTCACCACTAAATATAAAAGGTAGTGCACCAAAGAAAGAAATTGCTATCCAAGCTAATCCTACAGTAACAAATCCTTCTTTCATATATATGTCTTTATTTTTTCCTTTAATTCTTGTAAGTACCATATATACAGGAATCATTATTATTATAGTATATAAGAATGCACTAGCATCCCCTTGGCCATAATAAATTGCTACTAAAAATGGAATTATTAAAAGTAATAACTCATATTTTATAACTTGCCCAATTATATTTAATACAGCTGAAAAATTCATTATTTATTTCCTCCAGCAACTATATGATTTATATCAACTATTTTATCTCTTTTAGTTATTATAATAACTCTATCTCCAATTTCTACTTTATCATCCCCAGATGGAATTATTATTTTATCATCTCTAACTATTGTAGCTACTATTACATCATTCATAATGTTAACATCTTTTAATTTTTGATTTACGAATTTAACATCATCTTTAATAAAAAATTCAACAGCCTCAGCTTGCTCATCAAATATTTTATAAATATTTTCTATACAACACTTATTTTTATTCTTTAAAAAACGTATATACTTTAATATTTTATTTGCTGTTATAACCTTAGGACTAATTATAGTATCTATTCCAACATTCTTAGCTATAACATTATAATTAAATCTAGTAATCTTAGTTATTACATTCTTAACATTATTATTTATTGCAAATAAAGATGTAATTATATTTTCCTCATCTCTACCTGTTAATGCAATAAATGCATCTGCATCTTGAAGATTTTCTGATAAAAGTAACTCATGATCAGTTCCATCACCATTAATTACAATTGCATCTGGTAATGTTTCATTTAATTCAATACATTTATTTATATCAGATTCTATTATTTTAGATGTAACTCCTAATTTATCAATTATATTAACTAAATAATGAGTAATTCTTCCACCACCTATTATTAATGGGTTTCTTATTTTATCTTGAAATTTTCCTAACTTTTTAAAGAAAGCTTCTATTTTTTTATGTTCACCTATTACATAAATTTTGTCATCCTTACATAATACAAAATCACCACTAGGTATATGTATCTTTCCTGCTCTTTCTATTCCAGTAATTAATATTGAATCCTTAAAGTATTTAATATCACAAATTGCATATCCATCTAATCCATCATTTTCAAGTATAGTAAATCCAACTAAATCAACTTTTCCTTTAGCAAATGTATCAACACTTCTTACTGATGGAAATTTTATTAATTTAGCTATTTCTAAAGCTGCTTCTTTTTCTGGATTTATTACTAAATCAATACCTAATTCGTCTTTAAGCATTAATATTTCTTCAGAGTATTGAGGTCCTCTTACTCTAGCAATTGTATATTTAGCACCTAATTTCTTTGCAGCTAATGAACATAACATATTTACTTCATCACTTCCAGTGACAGATATTACCAAATCAGACTTGCGTATTCCTGCTTCATGAAGGATCTTTAAGCTGCTACCATTTCCCTTAACTCCCATTACATCTAATTTTTCTATAATTGAGTTTAAGACATCTATATTATTGTCAATTACAGTTATATTATCTCCTTCATTAGAAAGAAACTTAGCTAAAGTATATCCTACTTTACCGGCTCCAATAATTATAACTTCCATATGTTTTACCCCTTGTTAGTAATAATATTATTTTTGTTATATACTAATTTATTTTAAAAAAAATAAAGCTAGAATTCAATTCTAGCTTTATTTGGCTCCGCGAAGAGGACTCGAACCTCCAGCCTATCGGTTAACAGCCGAGTGCTCCACCATTGAGCTATCGCGGATTATTATAAGAGAATTTATTCTCTGAAAATTGTATATGAATTATTTTTATTATTGGTCAAGCCCTCGACCTATTAGTATCAGTCAGCTACATACGTTACCGCACTTACAC
>OIFT01000102.1_pt1 | contig 38249 bp, 44 predicted proteins | sample 1582161 | NCBI WGS metagenome assembly OIFT01 (sample SAMN07501037, study PRJEB24779) | human gut metagenome | isolation source: stool | host: human infant | place: USA: Pittsburgh, PA | reverse complement strand
AATTTTAGTTTCCGGTTATATTGTCAAAATGATACGAAACCTTATTTCCAAAAATTCTAACGATAGAAATAAAAACAGTCACAAATAGAAATATTAGAAACGGAATTGATTAGCAATTCCGTTTTTTTTTATATTGTCCGTTGCCAAAAATATTCTTTTTGTATTGTTATGCACATGCCAATTGCTCAACTTATCGAACTACATCTTTGGTACGTTTCTCTTATTTTCTTCATTCTTAATTTACTAAAATATTAAATATTGATTTAAACTTTTATTATTAACTTTAGTATTCAATATTAGTTTAGGATTATCAAAATTACTTTTTTGGGTCTAAACGACCGTCTATTTCCAAAAGAGATTTATAGTTATATAATTTTGTGATTTTCTCAGTGTTTTCGACAGTACTAGATAGTTTTTAAAAAACTTACTCTCCCCATTTTTTCTAGTTTATTTATTAAAACAGATTTTCTTTTACTCATAATACTTTCATCAAGATTTAAATCTTGATGAAAATATTGCAGTGTGGAGAAACTTTCAGTATTATCGTTAATACTTTTACGTGGTGATGATAATAAACATAGACATTTGCTTGTAGAATTTGAGGAGTTCGACAGAGCAAATGAAGAAAAACACGCAAAAGTTGAATATCATAGTTTTAAAAATAAAACAGATACATTATAACACGTAAAGCACTGCCCTATTTTGAACAGTGCTTTACGTGTTATGTACATCCATCAGTTTGCCTTAGCTCTAACTTAAAATTCCAATAATATTTTTTAATATAATTAATCCTACAATAATAACAATAACGCTTGAAACTTTATTTAAAATAACGATATACTTACCACTTTTATCAATTTTTCCTGTAATTCTTCCTAAAATAGCTAAAAAGACAAACCAAATCCAAGATACAGAAATTGTAGCCAATGAAAAAACGACTTTGTCATAACCATCATAAACCGAAGCACTCGTTCCAATGACACCAACAGTATCCATTATTGCATGAGGATTTAATAAAGAAACAGATAAAGCAAATAAAATCTGCTTTTTAGCTGGCATAGGTTCTATTTCTTCGATATTTGAAGGCTTTTCTGTCCATAAAGACCATGCCATATACATCAAAAACAAAAACCCGATGATGTAAATAAAAAGTTGTAAAGTTGGCATAGATATAAGTATTAAAGATACTCCTAAAATAGCTATTACAATTAAAAAAGTATCACACAGTCCGGCTGTTATAATTACAGGTAATGCTTTACTAATTTTTTTTTGGTTAGCTCCTTGATTAAATACAAATACATTTTGAGCCCCTAAAGGTAAAATTAAACCTAAAGCTAATAATAGTCCATGTATCAAAGGTTGCAACATATTCTAACTCTCTTTCCTTTCATAGTTCGGTGTACAAATATCTTTAACTACACTATAAAAGCCAGACAATGTAGTTTTAAAAAAGCCAGTACAATGATGAGCATTTCGATATGCTGTATCTTTCATCAAAATTTCATGTGCCTTTTTAAATTATAGTGAGGTATAGCCGGGAATAAATGATGAACTAAATGATAATTATCATGATGTGGGTGAAAAATAAAAATAGTCCATGGCATACCAAAAGTATTCCTACTAGCAGTTAACTCACTTTTATTATTTAAACCTGAATGTTCTGCCATTTCTGCCCAATATCTTATAATCTGAAACGTTGTTAAAATTGGAATTAGCCAATACAATATAAGATACAGCCAAAAATTAAAAATAACTGATGAAGTAATAATAGCAATCCAGAAAATATTTTTAACCCAAATTTCAGATTTTGGAACCTCTTTAGTATATAGGTTAGCTGATACAGTACCGACTATGTATTTAGGTACATGAAATAACAAGAGAACTTTTACTATGTGATTCTTTACAAACATTTTTGTACTCTTCTGTGGCTTATCTAAACCAACCAATCTATATCTTTTAGTGTCAGGATCATTCTCTTCATCCCATAAATTTCTATGATGTTGAAAATGTGAATTACAATATGCTGTATAACTAGTAAATACTGAAAATGCAACGAATAAACAAGCTATCCATTTATTCCAAAACTTATTTGTAAATAAAGATCGATGACAAGCTTCATGCATTAAATTATCAAATGCTCTCATTCTACTACCAATTAATATAATAGCTACAAAATAGATCAAAATGTTATTAAAAGTTACAGAAATTAAAATACTACTAAAAATAACAAACCAATCAAATAATAACGCAATCACGTTATTATAATTGTTCTTTTTTATTAAAGGTTTTAACTCTTTCCTTATCTCTTTTGAAAACACTGCTTTTTATTTATCGTAATATTAACAAAATTCAGAATTTTAATCAACTATATGTGCATGTTATAAATGCATACCTCTATCCGTTTTTGATTCTTTTGTTCTTGTATTTGTTCTAGCTCTGAATAGAATTCTGGGTTCATTTGTTTATCTAAGTGTCCTGCTAACCCATTTAGTTTTGGTTCATCTTCTGTTAACTTATTAACTCTTTCCTCAAATGTGTTTCTTCATAAAACTCTTTCTAGCTCTTTTAGTAAGATTTTTAAAAGCTTTAACACTATTTCTACATTCTCTTTAAATGGCTTTGCCATTTCGTAAAGTCGGTTGAAATTATCGTCTATATTTTCAATACACTCAACTGCTTTATTTAATAAATCATCTTTCTCTCGTATTTCCTTCTCTTTATCTTCTAAGGCGCTTACAGATTTTATACATTCGTAATCCTCCATAATTCTTTGTGCTATTTTTATTACTCTTGAAACTGATTAAATTCATCTTTGTTTATAACAACATTCGCAGTCTCTTGTAATTCTTTATCAAACAAACCGCCTACTTTTTCTGTTTCAACCTCATATGGATCGTTCAAAGACTTTCTAAGCGTTTCTAGTGATTTTAAGTAGTCTTATTGTATCAATTCTTCGTTATTTTGTTTTATATGGGCTAAATTTTATCCCTCACGTTCATATTCTTTCTTATGATATTCTGTTTTTTGTTTATAACTATTAACTTGATTGTGTTGTCTATTTGTTAATTCTATTGAAGTTCCTCTTTCTAATTCATAACCACGTTCATTTACATACTCATTAAATTTATCTTGAAAGCTTGCTAATGCTTTTTTATTACCTACAACATCTTTAGCACTTAATCGTCCATCTTCTGTAATTGGTACAATTTCAAAGTGCACGTGAGGCGTTTGTCCATATGAAGCTTTGCGTATAACAAATTATCTTTCCCGTATTCTTGTTCTAAAAATTCTTTAGCCTGTTCAAAAAATTTTTTTATTTGCTAGTGTCTGATTACTAAAAAATTTATTATCTGATGTAATCATACCGTCTATATGTTTTACTGCGTCTTTTCTAATTTTTCTTTTGCCTGTATAGTTCCGCTCAATTTTTTCATCAATCAAATCATTAAAATTTTGTTTTTAGTCATTTATCAAATCATAATTTAGATGTTTTTTTGAATGGTCTATATCTTCATTTTCATAATTAAATTTTTCTACTTTGATAATCGAATAAGACATATTAAAATCGCTCCTATACATAAAGGTTTTGCGTGTATTTTATAATTAAAAGTCTAACAGACAAGACTTATTTTCAATAAGTCATTAATACATGTGCTCTGCCGAGAGCAAAAATATCGCTTATAATGGATTTAAACCATTATAAGCGTCATTACAGAAAAGACTAGGTCATGCAAATATTGAAATTACTTGGCGTGTTTATAGTCATTTATTAGAAGTATTAAAAGGTGAAGAAGTTGCAATGCCCGATAGTATAATATATTTTTAAGTGCTCAACGAACCAGACAACTTGTCTTTAATTTAATCAATATTGACTACGCATTAATCAAAATATTTAAAATAGACTTTTACAGATTTTCAACAAAATAAAAAAGAACGCTGATATATCAACGTTCTAGCGTAATTTAGTTAATCAGAATTAAACTGATTTTTATTAATGAACGGAAACGTAATTTAATATTGCGGGGGCGTTTTTATCAATTTAACAATATAGAGGAACGTTTAGTTTAACTTACAAGGTTTAACGATAGATAACAAGATATAACAAAACCCCGTCAAATCAACGTTTTGTTTCACGAGATTTAACGAGGTATAAACAAATAACGGAAACGGAGGGATTCGAACCCTCGCGCCGCTCTCGCGACCTACACCCTTAGCAGGGGCGCCTCTTCAGCCAACTTGAGTACGTTTCCATATGGCTCCGCAGGTAGGATTCGAACCTACGACCGATCGGTTAACAGCCGATAGCTCTACCACTGAGCTACTGCGGATAAATAATAAGTAAACTATCTCTATCAAGCACAAGTATTATTATATCAATCTTGTTGAATTTTTCAAGAGTTATATTAAAAAAATATACGGAACATTTACACTTATTTAATATTAACGTCCCGCATATTTTAAATTGAAACACTGTCATCAATTTTTTAAAATAAATAGTTTGGGAAAAAAGCTAATTTTCTTCAAAAAGAGAGTAGCGTGAAAGCGCCTCGAAAATATTTAAAGAGGACTGATTATAGTCAATGGGTTGTTCAGGGTTGTTAGATTTCATTCGTGATTGCTTATCTACCATGTAATAATAGATGATTGCATTGGTGTATTGATGCCACAAACTATGAAATGATACATTGAGTGTTAAAGAATCACCATTCGCAAAAATTATTTTACTCTTACGATTTTTAAGTTCTTTAACATTTTCAATATAATGCATATTAATCCATATATTTTCTTCTTGACGGTCCGAGTGAGTTGGAAAAAAGTAAGTAGGAAAAAGAGGTGTAAGTAAAATAGGTGGTTTACTAGAAATTCCAGTAATACGATTCGTTTCTGCTTTTTTACTAATATAATTATTGCCATAAAACTTACATGATCTTTCGATAATTCTCTGTACTTTAAATGGACTTTCTTTGCGGGTTTGATCAAATCTGATAATCTCAGTACCATTTGTCTGCTGATATTCATCATATTTAGGTCGTATTACCATATCACCTTTTCGTATAACATAAATCGTTTCGGGTAAATGTGTCATTAAAAAACCTCACTTTATTCAATTACTTAGATGATTATTAAAAATAAAAAATAATAACCTAATAATATTTTATCCAAGCTCAAAATAAAGTCAAGTTCTACTTTTGTTTTCTTTTTACACATATTTCTTTTAAAATGTCAGAATATTCATTGATTTCAAAATTTAAAATCAGTATAATACTTATATATTAAATAATTGAAAGGTCGTGGTCTTTATGAATCACAATACTGAGGTCAAGTACACTACATTAGAAGATTTTGTAATGACAGTGAACGATTTAGGCGTTGAACTCGTCATTGAAGAAGCACTCAGAAATGCAAGAAAAGCTAAACTTAAACTCTTAATTGACGAAGCGCTCATCAATAAAAACGAGAACGATTTTATTCAATATACTAACGAATTTAAACAATTGGAGGCATTTTTAAGTGAATAAATTAGACTCGAGTCACTCATCATAAAAGGTCTATTCCCTACTTTAAAACAAGTTGAGAATAGACCTTTTTATCATACTTAGGACATCAATCTTATAATTTCATACTTATCTATATCCCCAAAGTAGTGATAGAAATCATAATTTTGAAGTGCCTCTTCTATATGTTCAAAATCATGTAAGCAACCTACTAACGCATGTTCAAGTTCAGTTACATCACCTTCGCCGAAGAAATCTCCAAATAGTTTTGCCCGTTCAATTCTTCCTTTTTTTACATCTAATTTTATTTGAATAAAACCTTTCTCAAATTTCTCTTCACGCTCAATATTATATTTTGGATTGCTGCCATAATTCCATTCCCACGTACGATACTTTTCATTACTTAATTGCTTAATATTCTTCCAATCTTCTTCTGTTAGTACATATTCTTCAACTTCATTTTCACCAAAAATAGTTTTAAGAATAATTTGTTTGAATTCTTCTATATCTATTGGCTGTTCTAGAAATTCTTCAATATTGGCAACTCTTTTTCTAACAGATTTAACGCCTTTAGATTTAATTTTAGCTGGATTCACTTTTAATGCATTTTGAACTTCATTTAAATCACAATTTAGCATTAATGTACCGTGACTAAACATTCTATTTTTTACTTTAACCATAGCATTACCAGATATCTTAGCTTGCCCAACTTGTATATCATTCCGTCCAGTCATTTCAGCATTAACCCCCATTGATTGTAAGGCTTGTACAATGGGGATTGTAAACTTTTTAAAATTATGAAAGCTATGACCATCATCATCTGTGATAAAGCTAAAATTTAAGTTTCCAGTATCATGATAGACAGCCCCACCTCCAGAAATACGTCTTACTACATCAATTTGATGTTTATCAATATACGCTTGGTTAACTTCTTCAATTGTATTCTGATTCTTTCCAACAATAATTGAAGGTCTGTTAATATAAAATAAAAAATAACTTTCTTCAGAAGGTAAATTTTTAAGAACATACTCTTCCATTGCTAAATTGAGGGAAGGATCATTAATATTATTGTTGCTAATAAATTTCATAACATTCTCTCCTTAAATAAGTCTCTCTATATGCCCTTACCCTAGTTATGAATGATTTATAAGAAAAATGCCACTCTTTTACTCATTTATGAATGATATTTTATAATTTTCTTTTAGTTCACTTCTTTTTCATAGAAATTAGTTTATTTGTCAAGTAAATTTTAGTACAATATAATCTAGCTATGATTTAAGGGAGGACTCGTAATGACTGTTGCAGAAGTAGGTAATATAGTAGAATTTTATGACGGTTTAAGAGGCCGTGTCGAGAAGATTAATGATAACTCTGTTATTGTAGATTTAACTATTATGGATAATTTTAATGAATTAGATTTACCGGAAAAGACAGTTATCAATCATAAGCGATACAAAATCGTTGATCAAGAAGGTTAATTAAAATGAAAAATGTTTCTAAAGCTTTGATTTGGTTTGTTATAAGCTTCATCATCTTTCACGCAATATTATTTGTGATGTGGGGAGAACATCAGGAATACTGGTATTTATATACTGGCATTATGTTAATAGCTGGAATAAGTTATGTTTTTTACCAAAGAGACATTGCATCTAAACGATTATTAACTTCCATAGGCATGGGTATAATAACGAGTGTCGCACTCATTATTATACAATTGATTTTTTCACTTATTTCAACAGAATTATCATACGCATCTTTAATCAAAGAATTATCACGAACGGGTGTCTACTTTAAATGGCAAATGCTCGTTACTTTATTATTTGTGATACCTTGTCATGAACTATATATGAGAACTGTTTTACAAAAGGAATTAATAAAATATAACTTACCGAAATGGGCTAGCATTTTAATTGTTGCAATATGTTCAAGTTCATTATTTATATACTTAGATAATTGGTGGATTGTATTCTTTATTTTTGTAGCTCAATTCATTCTATCTCTTAGCTATGAATATACGAGACGTATTGCTACAACTACAATTGGTCAAATTGTGGCTATCATTTTATTATTGATATTCCACGGATAAAAAAAGCATTTCTTAGACTCATGAATTTGAGCTAAGAAATGCTTTTTTAAATTAATTAAAGAAAAAGTGACACATACACCGTTATAAATAGTACGAGGAAGATTAATAAACTTTAAAATTATGATTTAATTTCACAGAATACGTGTCACATTTTAAATTTTTTCTAATCAATCCACCCATCGTTTCCGAATATGTGTCGTGAACGATAGCTTCTTGTAAATACATTTTGTAGTTTCTATAACAATAATCAGTCATTGTTATTCTATACGAATCTTCTTCATTTAGACCATTTAATTTCACTCTATTAAACGGTGATTGTGACATGTCTATACAATAATCAAACCCTTGCCAAACTGTAAATAACGTTTCATCTATCATTGTCATACTTAATTGTCGCTTATTAAAATCAATATGCGCATAACTGTATTCAAGTATATCTTTGATATTTTTACCTTTGACAGTGATATCTATAGGTTTATCTGGATGAGGATATGCATCGTATATATCTCTATTTCTTATAGTTCCTTTTAACCCTTCTTCACCATTCTTAGGTATATGCACACAAGAAATATCGTAATTATAGGCTAATCGAATTGCATCATGTAATAACTGAGTAAAAGGATGCGGCTTACAAATAATATCTTCAATACATTGAACTGTTAAGCCATTGTTTTTGTTTGAAACAACTGAATTTGCCCAGTGTTTAACTGCCTTACGGTCATAATATGTTTCTTTCAATAATTGTTCATCTTCATGGTAATCATTTAAGTCGATAACTTTTGAATCGATGTGCTCAATTTCATAAGAAGTTGTCCGTTTCTTAAATTTAATTGAAAGATGTACTAATTCCTCAGCATTTTGACCTGCTTGAACATATATAGTTTCATGATCTTTTCCAACAACTGTTTGATGTTGATGAGCGGTAATAATTACATCAATAACACCAAGTTCTTCCATAATTTTTTCAGCTTCATTTGCATTTTTTTCATTTCTTTTATTGGTACTACTTATTTTATTTAACCCACCATGATAAATAACAATAAGGAAGTCTGGCTCTTCAACTTCATGTATGTATCTAATCCAACGTTTAGCTGAAACCAAAGTCTTCTCAATACAGACATCTTCTTCCATTTCTGCGTACTCGTTCTTCATTAATCCATCTGAGGTTAAACCTACGATAGCAATTTTCAAATCTGAATACATTTTGATTGTATAAGGCGTAGAAAAATATGGCTCTCTAGTAACAGTATACTCTATATTTGCTGATAGCCAGGGAAACCTTGAGAGTGCAACTGAACGTGTCAAAAAAGATAATCCAAATTTAAATTCATTAGGGCTAATTCCACTAGCATCATACTGCATTGCATTCATCAACTTAATCATAGGATGACGTTTATATGGTGCTACAACGGCGTAATAGAATGCTGCAAGTGATCCCGCCAAACTTCCCCCACTATCTAGTAATATGACATTTTCATTATTTTTTCGAGCTTCATTAACATAAGTACCAGCTCGATAAATATTTGAGCCATAATCACCATTTAAGAAGTGACTATGCATATCAGAAGTTGCAATCACATCAACTATTTTATTTTCATTTTTTTCCATAGAGCCACTCCTCTCCTTAAATTTAGTGTAACATGTACCATTCATTAAATGTTATAAAACTATTATCGCATTGATATCATTCCAAATAAAAAAACTATTAGCAAAGGTGTATGTATGCCTTTGCTAATAGTGTAATGATTATCCAATTTGTATACGTTCTTTAGGATAGCTATATTTTTCGGGTTCTTTACGTCCAGCTAACATAATGATGAATGAAATGAGGCCTACACGACCTATAAACATTAATATCATTAATACAACCTTGGTAATATCGTTGATATCGCTTGTCACACCTAAGCTTAAACCACATGTACCAAACGCAGACATTACTTCAAAGAAAATTTGTAGAAAGGACAACTTGCCTTGTTCAGTGGCAGATATAATAATCATGCTAATAAATGTAATTAATGACGCCATAGTAAATACGGCAAATGATCTTTGTACATCCATAATATGTACTTCTCTGTTGAAAATTTTAATACCTGTTTTATCACCAGTATTATTAAAATTAATAACAAACAAAATTAAAATAGCAAATGTTGTTGTTCTGATTCCGCCTCCTACAGAACTGGGAGATGATCCTATAAACATCAATAATCCCATTACAATATTTGTTGCGTCGCTGAAATGTGACACATCTATCGTTTGCAAACCTGCACTTCTCGTCGTTGATGATTGGAACAATGCATAAAATAATGATTGATGCCAACTCAATCCTTTAAATGCATTGCTATGTTCTAATATTAATACAACAATAACGCCGAATAAAAATAAGAATAAGTACGTTGTTGTCGTTATTTTTGTGAATAATGAGAATCTAAAATTAGTTACTCGATTCTTAATATATGCTTTTAACTCCAACAAAACTGGAAATCCTATAGATCCTAACACAATTAAGAACATTACTATCGTTTGTACAAAATAGTCTTTTGCATAGGGAACTAAAGATTCACCAGTAATATCAAGACCACCGTTAGTCGTAGCAGATACTGACACAAAAACGCCTTGCATTAATGCGTTTTTTAAATCAGGATTATCCCGATAAAAGTAGAACGCGAGTAAGAGTGCACCTATAAACTCAATAATAAAAATTGTTCTTACAATTTCTAAAATTAGTTTAACCGTTCCACTCATAGTATCTCTATTATTATCTAACATAATGAGTTGTCGCTCTCTAATTCCAATATGTTTGCCTAAAACAACCCAAAGCATGGTTCCAATAGCCATAACACCTATACCACCGATGTTCAAAATAATAAGTATGATAATTTGACCAAAGGTTGAATATGTGTCGACTATAGTAATTGGTGATAATCCCGTAACACTAATACCTGATACAGCTACAAAAAGTGTATCAATTGGATTAACCTCAACTCCTTGCTTATGGACATATGGCAAATTTAATAATAAAAATGCAACGACTATGGCAAATAGATAATAGAGTATAATCCCTTGTTGAGGGCTAGATTTTTTAAGCAGCTGACTTAAAACTGACATGATTTTCACCTCAACATTTATTTCAATTTGATTTTAATATTTTTCTCCGCACCATTTCGATAAATTTTAGCAGTGATTGTTTTCTGATCATCATAATGACTGTATATGACTTGTCTATATCGTAAGTTATCTTCAATCTTCTTACCATCTAATTCTACTATTACATCACCTTTTTTTAAACCTGACTTGTCTCCTAAACCATTTTCTTTCACTTCACCGATTAATACACCATGATTCACTTTAGTTGGTAAGTTGATTGCATTACGTTCAGAATCGTCAAGATCACCAACATTTTTGATTTTGATTTCAGTATTTGGATAGTTCACTTTACCTTTATGCTCTAATTCTTTCGCAATCTTACGTACATCATTAATAGGTATCGCAAAAGCCATTCCTTCTACATTATGCATATCAATTTTTAAAGAAACTATACCTATGAGTCTACCATCTCTATCGACTACAGCACCACCTGAATTTCCCGGGTTCACAGGCGCATCAATTTGAAAAGCTTTCATCAGAGCATCATAGTTATCATTTTTATCAATGTCAACAGGTACATGACGATTGAGTCCAGACACAATACCTTGAGAAACACTTCCTTTAAAGTCTGTGCCTAGAGGATTTCCTATAACTAAAATAGGTTCAGCCAATTTAATATTATTAGAATCCCCCATAGTCATTGGTTTAATATTTTCGTCAGCAACTTTAGCTTTTACAACTGCTAAATCAGACCATTTATCTTTACCAATCACCTTACCTGTCACAGATTTATCATTACCATATGTTACTTTTTGTTTTTCTTGATTACCAACGACGTGTGCATTAGTAAAAATATAAATAGAGTCGCCCACTTTTTTGTAGACGACACCTGAACCTATCTCATTATCAGATTCATTTTTGTTATCAGACACAGTCGTGTCATTAGACAAATCATTCTCGACTGTTACAACTGACTTAACAGAGTTTTTAGCAATTTTCATCGCTGTTGTTTCATCTTTAGTTGTACCGTTAAATGCACTATCATTTGTATGATCATTTTTATTAACTGTAGTGAATATGGCATTTAATATTAAAAGTAATACTATAATACCTATAATAATTAACATTTTAGGCCAGTGTTCTTTAAAGAAAGCTATTACCAATTGTTTAAATTCATTAATTTTTTTAATATTTTCGGCTCTGCTACCTTGTTCGCCTTCTTTTTTAAGAAATTGCGCTTGTTGAGTATTATCGTTGTCTTTATCTTCTGGTTGTGAATAGCTATGTTTTGAAGAATATGGTTGTGTACCTCTTGAATCTTGCTCAGTATGATTAGAATTTACACCTAACATGGAGTCCTTTGAAGTCAATTTAGTATGTTGTTTACTTTCGTTTCCAGAAGTATTATCATGCTCTTTTATTGACTTATTTTCTGAGGATTCAATTACTTTATTATGATATTGATTTTCCTTTGATTGATTATCATTCAACTGTTTTGACTTACTTTGATGCGGTAACGTGGAGGTGTCACTTAAAACTCGAACATCATGTAAACTTTCTTCTCCAATTTTATTATCGTCGTCTTTTGATTTACTCATTTGATTATTTTGTTTATAACTTTTATCATCACGTTGTTGATGTATTTCCTCTTGAGTCAGTTTTTCTATTCTTGCTTTTCTCAAATTATCTTTAACACGTTCCTCATTGACTTTAGTTTGATGCTGTTCTCTTTTAGCTTGATTCTCCTTCTCTATTTTCTCGCGTCTAATGCGCTCTTCTCGCTCTTCGTTATGAAAGTACTCACGTCTTTTACGGCGATATTGACTGCGTGGTATGACTTGTTTTTTATCGTTATCCACTAGAAGACCACTCCTATAGTTTCTTTAACTCATTCTTTATCTGTTAAATTTAAGTTATTTTAATACTATATATCATCATTTTAAATTCGTTTATAAACTAAAGTTTAATATTTTAACTATAAAACTGCAATGTTCTAATAAAAATTAAAATAAAAAGAACCTCCACTTAATTTATTATTAAGCAAAGGTTCTAGCGTATCAATCAAATTATTTTTGGTTACCTTTTTTCTTGTTGCCAATTGCTGAAGTTAACCATCCTATTAATACTAAGCCAACTAATACTACCCAGAAGATTGTTTGCCATAAAGCACTATGTGGAAATGCTTCTGGTAAAACGCCAATATCAGGATGTGCAAGTACCATTACAACAAGTTTAATACCTACCCAACCTACAATTGCAAACGCAGCACCTTCTAGTCCTGGATATTTATTCAACAATTCTACAAACCAAGTTGCTGCAAATCTCATCAGGATGACACCTATCATTCCACCGAGGAACATAACAATAAATTGACCTAAGTCCATACCACCAAAATGTATGCCAACTTTTGGTAATGTAACGGCTATAGCTAATGCGGCAAGCATCGAATCAATTGCAAACGCGATATCGGCGAATTCAACTTTAAATACTGTTCCCCAAAAAGATTTAGGGCCCACTTCTTTTTCGTTACCTGTTTCATCGAAGTGATGTTCGTCTCCTGTTTCTTTATGATGTTTTTCATTTGACTGATGGAAAAATTGCCATAAATTTTTAATAGACATATAGATTAAGTAAACAGCACCAGCTGCTTGAATCCACCAGAAGTTTGCAATAATACTTATTAAGAATAAAGCAATAAATCTAAAAATAAATGCACCTAATAGGCCATAAAAAAGTGCTTTTTTTCGTTGTTTAGGTGGTAGGTGTTTAACCATTACCGCCATTACAATTGCATTATCAGCTGCTAATAATCCTTCTAAAAATACAAGTACTAAAAGTACCCATAAATAAGGTAAAATCAAACTCGGATCCATTGTGGACAACTCCTTTTAGTTTAAATACAAATAAAGAGACCTATGCTAATTAAATAGCAAAGGTCTCACTTAGCAATAGTTTTGCCCACTTTACCGGAAGACTTATCTTCGTAATGACGATAAAGTGTTGAATAGTTATTAGCAGTTTAAATGCATTGAATAACTATTCTCAAGTTACTCCCCTCTGACAGTTTTGTCATAGGTATTTATTTGTTATTTTCAGTATACATACTATGACACTGCATAGCAATATAAACATTTTTCATATACTATGGTGTGCCCGAATAGTGGTAAGTTTAAACATTCAATTATAATAAGCTATACAGCTTAATATCAGAGAATTTTTCTTCAAACCAACGCGTTGCAAATTCATTTTCAAATAGGAACACATAATTGTCGTATCTATCTTTTACTAAAATAGATCTAGAGGTATTCATATTATCTTTAATATCTTCTTCATTTTCAATCCAACGCGCAATTTTACGTCCGACTGGTTCCATAACCACATCTACATTATATTCATTATTCATACGGTGTTCGAAAACCTCAAATTGTAATTGACCCACAGCACCTAAGATAATTTGATTAGTGTGCAACGTTTTATAATATTGAATTGCACCTTCTTGAACAAGCTGTTCAATTCCTTTATGAAAATGCTTTTGTTTCATTACATTTTTGGCAGAAACCTTCATAAATATTTCTGGAGTAAATTGTGGTAACTCTTGGAAGCTATATTTCTGCTTACCGCCAACTAAGGTATCACCTATTTGATAGTTACCTGTATCATACAAACCAATAATATCGCCTGCTACAGCATGATTAACAGTTTCTTTATCATCAGCCATAAATGATGTGGAACGAGTTATTTTTTGTTTTTTATTTGTTCTTTGTAAGGTTACATCCATTCCTCTTTCAAACGCACCACTTACTACGCGCATAAATGCAATTCTGTCACGATGCTTCGGATCCATATTGGCTTGGATTTTAAAGATAAACCCAGAAAAATCTGTGTCGAATGGACTAACATCAACCTCTTCTTTAGTTTGTCTCGCATTAGGCATTGGTGCATGATCAACGTATGCATTTAAGAAATTTTGTACGCCAAAGTTTGCTAATGCCGATCCAAAGAAAACAGGTGTTAATTCACCGTTCAGTAACGCTTCATTATCGAATGCTTCACCCGCTTCATCGACAAGCATCATTTCTTCAATTGCTTGTTCAAATGCACTATCATTTTTTATCGCGTGTTCTTCTTTAAGTTCGTAATCTTCGTTTAAATGTAATAAATTTTCTTCATCTCTAAATGGTTCAATCGTTTTAGAGTGTCTATCAATAATACCAAAGAAATTTTGTCCCATACCAACAGGCCAATTCATTGGATAAGTGTCAATATTAAGTGTTTCTTCAATTTCATCAAGTAATTCAAATGGCTCTTTCCCTACTCTATCCAATTTATTGATGAATGTAAAAATAGGGATACCTCGCATTTTACAAACTTTAAATAATTTTAATGTTTGTGGTTCTATACCTTTAGCACAGTCAATAACCATAACTGCACTATCTACTGCCATTAATGTACGATACGTATCCTCTGAAAAATCTTCATGTCCCGGCGTATCTAAAATATTTATCTTATAATCATCATAATCAAATTGCATTACAGAGCTTGTAACTGAGATACCACGTTCTTGTTCTACCTTCATCCAATCACTTGTTGCAAATTTACCCGTTTTTTTTCCTTTAACTGTCCCAGCTTCACGAATCGCTCCACTGAAATACAACAATTTTTCAGTTAAAGTGGTTTTACCAGCATCAGGGTGTGAAATGATGGCAAATGTCTTTCTTGACTCTATTTCTTCTTTTAAATTCATTTATCATTCTCCTTTGGATTCATTTCTAATCAAATCAGTTATATTACGTGCCAATGTATCTGCTTCAACTTCAGTCAACAAATTGAATAATTGCATCACTAATTCTTCATATAGTTGATCTGTATCTAACTCTTTGGATAATTCAATGGACCAAAAAAGTTCTGGAATAGCTAACATGATTGAATCATTAGACTGATGGTAATATACGTTCATCATCATTCCATGAAACTGAAGTGATTTAATCTTCAACAGGTCCACCACCAAATTTTTGATATGCTGCTTTTAAACCAATTAAGTCATCGCGATGTGGGACTTTAACATGACCAGGCATAATTTGATAAGGCTCTCTACCTTTTGAGGCCAAAACAACTGTATCTCCTGGTTCAGCAATATCAATCGCGTGTCTAATACCTTCTGCACGGTCATCAAACTCTATATAATTCTCATGCGTTGCGCCTTTAGCTAATTCAGCTGTCAACATTTTAGGGTCATCGTTAGCAGGATTATCTGGAGTAAAAATAACATAATCTGCTCGACATGCTACTCTCCCCATCTCAGGTGTTTTCGTTAAATCTCTTTCCCCAGCCATACCTACTAAAAAGATCAGCTTTTGTTTAACAAATGGTTTTACAGCATCAATCAGTTTATTCATACCATCTGCAGTATGTGCATAATCTATAATCAAATCTATAGGAAGTGATGGGTCGAGTACTTCTAAGCGACCCTCTACAGGTTCAAGTTCAGTAACAGCATTAATAATTTCATTTAAATTTGTTCCCTTACTCCAAACCGCAATCATAGCAGCCATAATATTTGAAATGTTAAATCTACCTACATAAGGAGATCTAACTGGAAAACTTCCAAAAGGAGTACAAAATTCAAATTCTACACCTTGCAAAGATTCTTTAATGTTTTTAGCCATAAATTGCGCTTCGTGTGTAATACCATATGTAAATACTTCATAGGGGGTCACACTTGCTAAATAATCGGAGAAGTCATCATCATTATTTAATACAACATATTTTTCTTTAGACAAATCTTCACCAAGCTGGCTAAATAATAACGATTTAGCATGTCCATAAGCTTCCATAGTTCCATGAAAGTCTAAATGATCTTGAGTCAAATTTGAAAAGATAGCAACGTCAAATTCTACGCCTCTAAGTCGACCTAAGGTCAATCCATGACTAGAAACTTCCATCGTCATTGCTTCTGCATTGGCATCAACTGCTTCTTTAATCTTTTTTGTTAATGCTACTGTTTCTGGTGTTGTATTCGCACCTTTTGTTTTTGTTTCATTAACTTGAAATCCATTCGTACCTAGATATGCACTATTTTTATTCAATTTTCTATAAATTAAATGAATCATAGTTGCAATCGATGTTTTCCCGTTCGTCCCCGTAACACCATATGTCGTCAGTTGATGACTTGGAAACTCATATAATTCATGTGCCAATAGACTTGCAACACGTAAAGTGTCTGGAACAACAACTTGCGTCACATTACCTTTAAGTTTGAGTTCTCTATTGACAACAACAATACTACAACCTTGATCTACTACATTTTGACAAAACTTATGACTATCTACCGTATATCCTTTAGATGCTACAAATAGACTTCCCTCTTTAGCTGTACGTGAGTCAGTGGTAATATCGTCCACCTGTATATCTAATGTACCAATTACATTTTTTACTCTAATTTTTTTGAACAACGCACTTGCATTCAAAATGTATCGCTCCTTTTTTTACAATAAGTCTATTATACACGTTTTATTATCGTTGATAAATTTATAATTATAAGTCTTATTAATTTATTTTTAATCATAATTGACGTAATATATCCAAATCACGTTCTATTAGATAGTGATAAAATCATTCATTAAAGACTGTTAAGGTAGTGTTAAAATATACTTAAAATTTTGTTGCGCTCACCTTTAAATAATTCATTCCATATTTAAATAATGCTAAGATATACATGTATTAACATAATATATAGCAAATACTAAGATTTTTTGAAGATAATACTAAAATCATGCAGAATGTGTTCAAATTTAGTTTCGTTATCTTGCAACCATACTTAATCAATAATGAACACTTTATAAAGCAATTTATGACAAAGCATTGTATTGCACGCCGTATTTATAGTATTTAAATACAATAAATGGTACACTTCTTTTCCTTTTACAATGTATGAAAATACGTTACAATTATTATAAATTTTAAAAATTAACGGAGGGTGGCTATAAATGGTTACTCAAAATAAAAAGATATTGATTATTACTGGATCATTTGGTAACGGTCATATGCAAGTCACGCAAAGTATTGTCAACCAATTGAATGAGATGAATCTCAATCATTTATCAGTCATTCAACATGATTTGTTTATGGAAGCTCATCCAATTATGACTTCTATATGTAAGAAATGGTATATCAATAGCTTTAAATATTTTAGAAATACATATAAACGATTTTATTATAGTCGCCCTAATGAGCTCGATAAATGTTTTTATAAATATTATGGATTAAATAAACTCATCAACTTACTTATTAAAGAAAAGCCTGATCTCATATTATTAACATTTCCAACACCTGTGATGTCAGTGTTGACCGAACAATTTAATATAAATATCCCTATTGCGACAGTTATGACAGATTATCGCATGCATAAAAATTGGATTACACCCTATTCACAAAGATATTATGTAGCAACAAAAGATACTAAAGATGATTTCATTGAAGCTGGTGTTCCTGCTTCATATATTAAAGTGACAGGCATTCCTATTGCTGATAAATTTGAAGAATCTATTGATAAAGAAGAATGGTTATCGCAACAACATTTAGATCCTTCCAAACCTACTATATTAATGTCAGCAGGTGCATTTGGCGTTTCAAAAGGCTTTGACTATATGATTAATAATATTTTAGAAAAAAGTCCAAATTCGCAAGTGGTCATGATTTGTGGACGTAGTAAAGAACTTAAACGTTCATTAAAAGCTAAGTTCAAAGATAATCCAAGTGTAAAAATATTAGGATATACAAATCACATGAATGAGTGGATGGCATCAAGCCAACTAATGATTACCAAACCTGGTGGTATCACAATTTCCGAAGGACTTAGTCGTTGTATTCCTATGATTTTTTTAAACCCTGCACCTGGTCAAGAACTTGAAAATGCATATTACTTTGAAAGTAAAGGATTTGGAAAAATAGCAGATACTCCAAATGAGGCAATTGATATTGTTTCTGACTTAACAAATAACGAAGAAACTTTAAAGGTGATGTCATCTAAAATGCTAGAATCAAAGGTAGGGTATTCTACTAGAAAGATTTGTAAAGATTTATTAGATTTAATAGGTCACTCATCTCAACCTGATGAAATCTATGGAAAGGTTCCTTTGTATGCAAGATTCTTCGTCAAGTAATTACTCAAGTAACAGAAACTTTGTTATGATGTTGGTAATTCTGTTTCTGATGGAATTTGCAAGAGGTATGTACATATTAAGTTATATAAACTTTTTACCTACAGTGACCTCTATCGCAATAGCAATCACATCATTTGCTTTTTCCATTCACTTTATCGCAGATGCTGCAACAAATTTTGTCATCGGCTTTTTACTTAAAAAGTTTGGTTCAAAATTAGTACTTACATCTGGATTCTTACTTGCTTTTATAAGCTTGTTTTTAGTGATATGGTTCCCGGCATCACCATTCATAATTATTTTCAGTGCTATTATGTTAGGAATTGCTGTGAGTCCGATTTGGGTTATTATGCTATCTAGTGTAGATGAAAGAAACCGTGGCAAACAAATGGGTTATGTATACTTTTCATGGTTGCTAGGTTTATTGGTAGGTATGGTTATCATGAACTTACTTATTAAATTCCATCCTACTCGTTTTGCATTTTTGATGGCCTTGGTTGTGCTTATTGCCTGGATTCTATACTATTTTGTTAATATCAACTTAACAAATTACAATACTAAACCTGTGAAAGCACAATTAAAACAAATTGTAGATGTTACTCAACGTCATCTTATTCTATTTCCAGGTATCTTGTTACAAGGAGCAGCTATAGCAGCACTTGTACCTATTCTCCCAAAATATGCAACGCAAGTTGTGAAAGTATCAACCGTTGAATATACAATAGCAATCATTATTGGTGGCATAGGGTGTGCTTTCTCTATGTTATTTTTATCAAAAATCATCGATAATAATAGCAAAGGTTTTATGTATGGAGTTATTTTTAGTGGCTTTATACTATATACAATTCTTATATTCGGGCTATCTACAATTACAAATATATATATAGTTTGGGCCATAGGACTTTTTATTGGCCTAATGTACGGTATCCTCTTACCGGCTTGGAATACCTTTATGGCTGGTCATATTAATCCTAACGAACAGGAAGAAACGTGGGGCGTGTTTAACAGTGTTCAAGGCTTCGGTTCAATGATAGGTCCACTAGTCGGAGGTCTAATTACTCAATTTACTAATAATTTAAATAATACTTTTTACTTTTCAGCGATGATTTTTCTTGCACTTGCAGTATTTTACGGATATTACTTTATTAAAACAAACAGAAGGGTTAAACCTTAAAATCTATAAATCATTTATATAAAGATGAGTTGTATATATTAATGAAACGTCATTGATATGCATTTGAAATATGAATATTCAATATAAAGCGTACATTAATCTTTTTGAATGATTAACTATACAATATAATTATGTTTCATATAAAAACGCCAAATCCTACTGAAACACAATAGGATTTGGCGTTTTTAGTTGATTTAAGCGCTCTTCTTGTATTTAACAATATGATTCTGTAAATTCAATTTCACTTTACAATTTTGGATTTCTTATCCCAATGTAAAAGTTTCAATAATAGTCCATTTGTCTTCTTCTTCACTATATTGAAGTAACGATAGTTCTTCGATTATTTCTCTATGGTCTACCCCTGCTAATTTTACTTGACCATATATATCTTCAAACTCTTGACTTGTTAGACCTTGGGCAATTGTAAAATGAGGTACAAAAGGATGTTCAGCAGTACCGTAAAAATCTTCTGTATTAAATTGATTAAATAATTGCTCTAATGGTTCTGTTTTAGCAACTTTGAAGTATATAACATTACTGATTGGAGCAAAATTAGATGCCTTTGTAGCATGTACTTCTACTGGTTTTATACTAGAAATTCGATTTTTCACTTCATCTTTAATTAAATTAAAATCATGATCATCGATTTCAAATTGAGGTTTAATCGTGATATGAGGCATTATTTGAGCATAATGATTGTCATATCGCTTGCGGTAAGCATTCACCTCATCTTGAAATGACTTTGACGGAACCAATGCTAATCCTAAAATCATTTAAATTCCTCCTTTGTTTAACTTATTCCTATTATATCAAAACTTTTTGAAAACCGTTACTTTTATCATGAAAACAATTACATTTCTGAAATTAATAGATTTATCGTATTCAATAACCATTCGCTAACATACTATTTTATTTATATTACTTTATTAAACATATTTTCCATTTATTTGATTACTTAGAAATTGCAAGAGAATATCTCCTAGCAGTGGTTTCCATGATTTCCAATGATGTCCACCCTTAAATTCTTTATAGAAATATTCAATATTACCTTCTTTAATCAGTTGATTCAATTCGCGGTTAGGTGTTAAAAAGTTAGCTCTTTTACCATTAGTTGGTAAAATAAAATCTTCTTCTTCTAAACCAATGGCATGCCATATCGTCAATTGATCTTTATTCATACATGTATCAAATTTTTGCTTAATATTTTCATTATACATTGGGCTCAATAACGCAACTTGACTAAATATAGTTGGATAAGTCATTGCAGTCATCAAAGCGATACTTCCTGCTAAACTATCTCCAATAAGTAACCTTGTATTACCTACTTTATAAGTTGGAAATGTTGCATCGATATAAGGAAGAATTTCTTTTCCCATTGCTTTAATGGTTAAATTAGAACGACGTCCTGAAGGATGAAATTCTTCCCTACGTTTTTCAACATCTTCGTAATGGAATCCTACTATAATTGCACGTTGTATTGATTGCTCTTCACGTAACTGTTCATAGATGCGTTGTATTCTACCAAATCTAAAAAAATCTAAACCATCAAAGCAAAAAATCAACTGATATTTAAATAAGTTTGTATAATCTTCAGGTAAATAAATTGATAATGTTACATCCCTATTTAAAATATTACTATGTATTATTTTTTTATTAATCTTACCTACTTTAAACTCCGACATAAACCGATGCTCCCTTGTAATGTTAATACTATTGTATCAATACTTATAATACTTTTTAATTTATAGCAAGCTCGTATACAAATTAATTTCATACTAGTTTTTTTCATTTTATTAAAAATACAGTGCATTCAGTTATATTGTAAAAGTATTTACTCTTTTTAATGACTGAGTTTTGATATATACTTATTGAGTATGAAAAAGAATAAAATAGGAGGATCACAATCTATGTTCAATAAGGTTTGGTTTAGAACAGGAATATTTTTTATTATGCTGTTCATACTCATCAAACTATTTATGGAAGTACATGAAGTATTTGCTCCAATAGCTACTATCATTGGTTCAGTCTTCCTTCCATTTTTAATTAGTGGATTTCTCTTTTACATATGTTTACCTTTTCAAAACATATTAGAAAAGTGGGGCTTTCCACGTTGGGCTAGTATAACAACAATATTCATAGGATTAATAGCAATCATCGCTATTGTGGTATCATTTATAGCACCTATCATTATTTCCAATATTAATAACTTAATTAAACAAACACCATCATTACAAAGAGAAGCCGAACAATTAATTAATTTCTCGTTAAGACAAATGGATAAATTACCAGATGATGTCACACATCGTATTAATAAAGCAGTTAAATCCATGGGAGATGGCGCAACGTCTATTTTATCTAATTCAGTGTCATATATTACGTCTTTCATCTCAACTGTATTTTTATTAATAATGGTGCCTTTCTTCCTGATATATATGCTAAAAGATCATGAAAAATTTATCCCAGCAATCGGTAAATTTTTCAAAGGAGAACGTAAAGTTTTTGTTGTAGATTTATTAAAAGACTTAAACTTCACTTTAAAATCATATATTCAAGGTCAAGTGACAGTTAGTATCATCTTAGGTATTATTTTATATATAGGTTATACGATTATAGGATTACCATATACGCCTTTATTAGTATTATTCGCCGGCGTAGCTAACTTAATACCATTTTTAGGTCCATGGTTATCTTTTGCACCGGCAGCGATACTAGGTATTATTGATGGTCCTTCAACTTTTATTTGGGTATGTGTCGTAACATTAATCGCACAACAACTTGAAGGTAACGTGATTACTCCTAATGTAATGGGTAAATCATTAAGCATTCACCCATTAACTATTATTGTAGTTATACTTGCAGCTGGAGATTTAGGTGGATTCACACTCATTCTTATTGCAGTTCCATTATACGCTGTAATCAAAACATTAGTGAGCAACATTTTTAAATATCGTCAACGTATTGTCGATAAAGCAAATAGTAATGTTAAAGATTAATAATAGCAATAATCATAAGATTGAAAATTATACCACCAATTCAAGCCAAGGACATAATTAGATGTCCTTGGTTTTTTTAGACACGTAAGCAATGAAATATATCATCTTATAGAGCTCCGTCATTTCTACTGTTTATATGGAATTATGCATTTAATAAAATTTTTAACCCCGGATACATTTCTAACAACAAAATAAATAGTGTCATCTAAAATTAATATTTATATATTAAATATATTATAAATATCAAAGTAGCATTGCCGATTGTCAATTTATTTCTTGAATAATTAAATGTCAAAACGCATTCTTATACACAAAAACAGGGATGATTTTTAATTTCGAATCATCCCTGTCAACAATTGTGAGATTATACTATCTGACTTTTTCATTTATCAATAATTATTTAATTGCGTGGAATCCACCATCAACGTGGATGTTCTCTCCAGTTACGCCACTTGAAAGATCACTTAACAAATACGCAGCCGTCTTACCTACTTCTTCTTGATCAACGTTGCGTTTTAACGGTGCTCTAGCTTCAATTTCTTTAAGAATTGTATTAAATCCACCTACACCTTTAGCGCTTAAAGTACGAATTGGCCCTGCAGAAATTGCGTTGACACGAATATTATCTTCACCTAAGTCTAAAGCTAAATATTTAACATTCGCCTCTAAACTTGCTTTAGCTACACCCATAACATTATAGTTTTGAACTGCTGCCTCACCACCAATATAAGTCGTCGCAACAATACTTCCACCTTCAGGCATAAGTTTTTTGGCTTCATGAGCTACGAGTGTAAGTGAATATGAACTAATTTCTTGTGCAAGTAAGAAACCTTCGCGAGATGTTTCTGAAAATCGACCTCGTAAATCTTCCATATTGGCAAATGCGATTGAATGATAAACACCATCTATCTGGCCTACATCTTTTCCGATTTGAGCAAAACCATTAATGATATCTTCATCATTTTGGACATCAATTTCATAGAGATATTGTTCAGATTGATTTAATTGTTCTAATAATTTTTCTAATTCTTTACGACTACGCTCTTTGCGATATGTAAATACCAGTTTAGCACCTAATCGATCTAATACTTTAGCTACGCCAAATGCGATACTACGTTTATTCGCAATACCCATAATGACGTAGGTTTTATTTTCTAGATTTAACATGATAGTGACTCCTTAACTTAAATTGATTATTACTACAGGCTGGCTAACTTTAAGTTTACTAACCCTTTATACCCTTAATAGTTTAACATTTTTAGTACCTGATAATAAAGCAAAATAAAATGGCCACAATAATCATATTCATTGTATATTTTTAACGATTTACGAACAAAATTTATTTTATTATAAGTAACTTATGATAATTATAACTTATGTTAAATCAGTCCGTAACTATCTTTTTTGTTGAACAGTCCCACGTTTAATATCTTCATCCAAATTACCCATCATCTCTTTAAATAATTCTTGAAATCTTGTTTCATCTTGATCAGAATAACCTTCAAAAACGACTTTATCGATGTTTTCTTCGTTAAAATAGTATATTTGATCTTCTACGACACCGACAGGATAATTACATGCTGAATAATCAAATATATATTTTTGATTATCTATATCTACAATAGGTCCTCGATTGATAATCATTAACTTTTGGGAACCTTCTTTTAAATATATGATACTTCCTATTGTTTCCACTTTATCCCACCTATCTTCCTATATTTTTAATTTTGGCATGTACTTTTCTATCAGAAATTGAAGCTATGTTCATAAATAAAAATGCTAAAACAATACCTAACCAACATATATAAATCCAAATATTTTGTATATTTTCAATGACCATCATATCAAATAGTGCAGTTATTAGATAAATTAAAATAAAATAATTGAATACCACAATTATCATATTTTTGAATACTGGAATTAGTCTTACTTTTTGTTTACTCTTTTTATTAAATGCTGGGTGATTTAACTTCTTTCTTATAGATAAACGAAGTGTGATTACAGCAACAAAGCCAATTAAAAACATAAAAAATATCCAAATTCGACTAATATTAATATCCATATAACCCACAAGACTTCTTAATAACACACTGATAGTGACACCAATACCACCAGCCATCATACCTTGACTCTTTTGTCCTCCATTATGAAATATGTTTATATTATTGAACTCTTGATAAGTTAATTCTGTGAATTTAATAGGTATAAACCAATTCAGCATTGGACATAAGTATGAATACCAATTTTGTTCTAAATCGACCATTAAATATCGATTATCTTTTTGAATGATTCTATATCGAGGATTTTTATATATCATGTATATATTATTCATTTATTTTTATCAACCTCATTTCATTGGATTTACAACTTTTTTGACATGTTTGATAGTTTTGCCGACATTTTTTACCTTTTCAATATCATGTAAAAATTCGTTATAAATATTTTGTATTATTTACTCTGATTGTCTTGATTTAGTTACAATTATTTCATTGTTGTCTTACGTAATAAGATTCATTAATGAAAACATAAAAATAATTATGGGAAGTCCAATATAAATAATATTGTTTTTAACTCCAAAAATGAGTGCTATCAATGTTTATTTTATTAAAAGCGTCCCTTGTAAAATTAACTTTAATAATTAAAAATAAAAACACGATATTACTTATTACTTTCTTTTATTGTACCGATCTTTCCAGGAATTTTAGTTTGTGCATATAACAAAACATTCTGAAATAAAATGCATGCTAGTATCGCCATCATTCCAAATATATATATATAATTTGATTGTTCTTCTATAACAAAACCAAGTGTTAAAACAATAACTAAAAAAGTAACTATTAAATTCAAAAGTATATTTTTGATAACTACATTATTTTCAGGTAACACGAACGCTCTACAATTACCCTTTTTCGAATATAATTGTAATTTACGTCCTTTATTTTTGTTTACTTTCCATTTAATGGCAAATAAAGGAATATAAGCAACTAACACTAATATTATTTTTAAGGTATATATCATGGAAAAATTCAAATAATCGATAAGAGGCATTGTTAAAACGCCTATAAGTACAGATAATCCAATGCTTAAATTAGTTATCGCATCTCTTTTAACATCTTTTGTCAAATTTCCAATCTTAACTTTATTAATTTCATTTTCATCTATTTCAATCAATAATTGTTTAGTAATATAATTCAATAATGGAAAGATAAATGTTAGTTTGCTTCGATTTATATCTATAATAAAATGCCTATTTTTATAATGTATTAATTTGTATTTACTGTTTTTTTCTAAGCTTTCAATAATTATTTTATCGATGATTAACTCAACTCCTTATATTTAATTTTGATTTTAATTACCAATTTTTCATTGGATTTAATGAATTAGTTACTCTATTAATTGATTGACCTACATGATTTTTAATATGATTAGATGTATCACTGCATCAGAAACGTGATGTACTTTTTCTTCAGTTTTTTTCATAGCTTGTCCTGCTTTATTTTTATAATCTTTGATAGTTGATTCTGTACTATGTTTAATATCATTGACTGTAGAAATCCCTTTAACCATACCATTTTTGACTGCTGGAGCTATATCATCTTTTATTATTTTATCACCTTTATTTTTAACCGTTTTATAACCTGTACTTATCATATTTTTCTCGAATTCAAGTTTACTTTTTTCTAAGGAATAAATTTTTTTAGCTTTATCACTAATCCAGTTAAATGTTGGGTCTAGTACATTTTTACCTACCCAATCTGTTCCTGTTTTAATACCTAGCCAATTATTTTTATACGCAGCCTCTGAGAATAAAGTAACACCTGTACCTATTACGATAACTCCTGTTATAGCTATACCTGGCGGGGTAGTTGCTAAAAAAGCGCCTGCTACAACACCTGCTCCTATACCTGCTCCTGTTGTCAAACTATTATGTGCAACAGCTTCTCCAACTGTTTTATTGTCTTCTGAAATATCTGTATACATTCCTGATGCAAATCCTACAGCAGTTATTCCCTTTCCACCATATTTACCAACCTTTGCAATCCCGACACCATAATCTTTAAAATTCTTACCATTTAAAGTTAAACCAGGATTATCTTTGAGGAAATTACCATACTGTTCCATAAGTTGTGTAGAACCGCTAGCTGTTAAGTCATTAGAAATATCGCTGGCATGTTCGTCTATATATTTTTGAACGCTTTTAGGTAATACATTGGAATGTTTTTGTTGTTGATACGCGATAATAGTAAAAATGTCATTCTTATTTAATTTTTTACCATCTTTAAGTTTATGATTAATTTTATTCATTTTAATTTCTAATACTTTTTGTTGGCTCACTTTAGCCCATGCCATATCTTTTCCCGAAGGGATATTAAATGTTTGTTTACCTGGATTCCATGCCGTATTAGTAACCAAACATCATTAACCTGGTTTTCAAAGTATTGTATTGATTTTATATTAAGTACTCCTTTATCAATTAAAGATATAATAGTATTTAACTAATTTTTCATACGTGGTAAATCAGTTAACTATAAATTTTATTAAGCTGCTACATATATTAAATACTCGTTAGAATTTACTATGTTTTTGCGTTCCTCTACACTATGATGTTATAATACATTTAACAAAGTTATTAAGCATAATACACTAATCCCCTCACTACTTCCGATAGTGAAGGGATTTTTTAGGTGTTGGCTAAAGGTCGCCTATTTTTTCTTATCATTGCGATTGCGTAGCCAATGCGCAAATAACGCTACGATACAACCACTCGCTGCCGTGGTCGTGATGTGAACAAAGTTATCAAGCATAATTACACCTCCTCTCTACGCCAATTGACGCCTTGACGCCTGAGAGATAGGCGACTCTATTATTATACCATCTGTGAATATACAAACATATCTACTTCCGATAATTATAACTTATGTTAAATCAGTCCGTAACTATCTTTTTTGTTGAACAGTCCCACGTTTAATATCTTCATCCAAATTACCCATCATCTCTTTAAATAATTCTTGAAATCTTGTTTCATCTTGATCAGAATAACCTTCAAAAACGACTTTATCGATGTTTTCTTCGTTAAAATAGTATATTTGATCTTCTACGACACCGACAGGATAATTACATGCTGAATAATCAAATATATATTTTTGATTATCTATATCTACAATAGGTCCTCGATTGATAATCATTAACTTTTGGGAACCTTCTTTTAAATATATGATACTTCCTATTGTTTCCACTTTATCCCACCTATCTTCCTATATTTTTAATTTTGGCATGTACTTTTCTATCAGAAATTGAAATCATATTTAAAATAGTAAATAGAAATAGCATACCTATCCAACCAATATATACTAAAATATTTTGTTTTTCCTCAAAAATCATTTGTAAAGGTGCAATTGATAAAAACAGCATCATAAAATAGCCGAAAACTACTATTATCATATTTTTAAATGATGGTATCAATATTACTCTTTGTTTACTCTTTTTATTAAATACTGGGTGATTTAACTTCTTTCTTATAGATAAACGAAGTGTGATTACAGCAACAAAGCCAATTAAAAACATAAAAAATATCCAAATTCGACTAATATTAATATCCATATAACCCACAAGACTTCTTAATAACACACTGATAGTGACACCAATACCACCAGCCATCATACCTTGACTCTTTTGTCCTCCATTATGAAATATGTTTATATTATTGAACTCTTGATAAGTTAATTCTGTGAATTTAATAGGTATAAACCAATTCAGCATTGGACATAAGTATGAATACCAATTTTGTTCTAAATCGACCATTAAATATCGATTATCTTTTTGAATGATTCTATATCGAGGATTTTTATATATCATGTATATATTATTCATTTATTTTTATCAACCTCATTTCATTGGATTTACGACTTTTTTGACATGTTTGATAATTTTACCGACATTTTTGTAATATTTACTCTAATTGTCTTGATTTAGTTACAATTACTTCATTGTTGTCATACGTAATAAGATTTGTTAATGAAAACACAAAAATAATAATGGGAAGTCCAATATAAATAATAAGATTATTTTTAACTCCAAAAATGAGTGATATCATAAATATGGATTGTAATAGAAACATAAAATATAGCGCTATTGCTGTAAACATATGTTTCGCGTTTGATCTAACTTTGCATTTAATTACATGATTTTTTTGTTTTAGTTTCAAATCCCATTTTTTTCTTAAATAAGCTCTAATAAAAACAACTATAATTATTGACAATATGACAATCAATAAATTTATAAATAGATTAGATGGTATATTCATTAAATCCATAAATGGTCTCATTAAAGTAGCAAATAATACCCCTCCTCCACCGGCAAGCCATCCCAAACCTTTTGTTTGTTCTTTATTGGTGTTGTTGTCATATTCAATTTTTTCTAACGTCTCTCTTGAAACTTCTATTAATTCTTTGTCCAATATCCAATTCAACATAGGAAGTAAATATGTGACATAATTTGATTCCAAGTCAATGAGATATTTTGTTTTGTTTAATTCAATTACTTTATATCTTGGATTTTTATGGATGCGATACATGTTAGCTTTTGTTTTAGTTTTGTTCTTTAAATTACTATGCTTCAATATCATCACTCACTTTCCTTTTTTGCATTCGAACGATATTTATTCTAGTTTTCTTTTCAAATAATCACCATCCTTTCATTGGATTTAATGAATTAGTTACTCTATTAATTGATTGACCTACATGATTTTTAATATGATTAGATGTATCTTTCACTGTATCAGAAACTTGATTTATCGTTTTTTAGTCTTTTTAATAGTTTGGTTTGTTTTAACCTGATCATCTTTTATGGTTGATTCTGTATTACCTTTAATCTCATTAACTTTAGACATACCAGCATTCATTCCGTTCATCACTGATGGGACTATATCGTCTTTCATTATTTTTTACCATAATTTTTCACTTTATTGTATCCTTCACTGATTAAAATATTCCCAATTTATAGTTTTCCCTTTTCAATAGAGTAAATATGTTTCACTCTATCAAATGCTGGGTCTAATACATTTTTGCCCACCCAATCTGTTCCATCTTTTAATCCAAATATATTATTTTTGTACAAATAATCAGTACCATATGAAGCTAAACTACCAATAGCAATACCAGCTAAAATAGCCCATCCTCCTGGGTTCAATCCTAGAGCTGCTATTGTTAAACCAACTATTGCAGTAGCAACTGTACCTAGTGTTAATCCATTATGCGTCACAACTTCTCCGGCTGTTTTATGATCCTGTGTAATGTCTGAATAAACCCCTGTACCAAAACCAATGCCTCCCATTACATTACTACCATACATAACAGCTCTTGTAATACCGACACCTTAATCTTTAAGCATTTTACCATTAATCGTTAGTCCAGGATTATTTTCTAGATATTTACCATATTCCTCTAAGAGTGTAGTTGTTCCATCAACTGTTAAATCTTTTGAAATATCATTTGTATTTTCATCCATATACTTTTTGATATTTTCTATTGTTCTAAGCTACTAATCATTTGGTTATTCCCAAATAATAAAATACTAATTTTTAGCGAATTGGTGTTTAAGTGACGTATTCATCGCTTCTAACTGAATAAGATGCTTTTTTAATTTACCAATTTCGTCTATTAATTCAGATACTTTTGAGTTATTGCTATCGACTTCTGATTGATGTTTACCCACAAAGTTATTACAAGCTTGTTCAGTCAATTTATCAACATTTTGTATGTTTTTACTAGCTTTTTCAATAACTTCAGCTACGATTTATTCATTTTGATTAAATCATAATTAACATTAGAACATTTTATCTAGTAATGAAAATATTGAAACATACAATTAATTATTGAACATAAAATTTTGAAAAAGAATCAATTAAAGCGAAATATCGATTTGGTGAATTAGAATGAAAACTACAAAAAATGTATATATTGGTAATCATGAACATAAAATTTAAAAATAATATAAGAAAAATTTATCTTCTAATAGATCAAGAATAAGTTTAACAACTAAAAAAGTAATTGTTATACACCAAACTATCTAAAAATAATAAAATAACAAAAAAACTATCTTGAAAAACAAATGATACAATTTATAAGAAATTCTATATTAAAAATGTTTATTGTGCTATGGTTTAAAGTAATAGAGACTACTATGCTTTAAAGATAATAAGTAACGATAATGTAATGAAAGGTTTTAGAAAATATAACAATACCAAAAATATCAATAGATAATATAGATAAAAAAACAATTAATCTAATAGCAACGATATTTAATAAAAGTTGTGATAATATTATATTGATAAAAGGAAGGTGTATATTATGGAGGTAAATTTACAAAAAAAATCAATAGAATCAATTCAACATTCACATTTAATAGGATTATCATTAGTGAATTTCATTATTTTTGGATTTTACTATTTTATATATTCAGGTCCAGGTATAAGAGGTAATATGCCATTATATATGAAAATATATTTAATAGTATCATTATTATTATGGCTGACTCTTTATTTACAAGAACGCGAGTATATTTTTAAGAACTATAATCGAAAAAATTATAAGTTCAGAGTTGCAATATATATGAGCATCAATTTACTTTCAGGATACAACATTCCATTTTTAATTAGTTCTGCTTATGCTTTTTATTTTGCAGATTCTAGAGACGATACTTTTACATATTGGTTGTTAATTTGTGGGCTCATAATAGTCTCTGCTATAGGTCTATTCTTATTTTGTCTAGGTGAATTTGAGATGTTCGGTATCCAAAACGGTAGTTTTATTAGAATGATTGGTATTTTAATTGTTTTATTATCGTTTGGACTATTGTTGTATGTATCATTAATTCTTCCTGTTGATTCTGAAGAAAATCAAACGATTTGGATGGGAATGATAATGTTATTTTGTAGCCACTTACTTATTGGACGAACATACTTTTACTTAGGTCTGTTAAATTATGACATTAGTGAAGATGGGCTGAAATTATAATAGAATTAGTTATGTTTATCATGCCCTATTATGTCAAAATAACATTTGAAATTGATAAAGAAGTAAACTGATTGGAAAATTTAGATACGGTAAATGAATTTTTATTGATAAAAATATATACCTACACTACTTATAATATTTCAAAAAGACTTTTTTGTATTAGTGAGTATAAATATATAATTTTTATTTTTTAAATGAAAGATTACAATATATATATGAATTAAACGTATAATATTTTAGAAATGTAGTATAGAATTAAAACAAATGTATATGAGAATGATTAGTCAATGTAAAATAATTACATATAAAGTATTTTAGAGTGAAGGCAAAACAAACATCAAATATACAACACTGCAAGGACATGTGTATTTGATGGATTACAAAGACTGAATTAAAGAGGTATATGTGGAAGATCGATTACTTAAAAATGGCGCATGTAATCCATATGAACAATGAACAATTGGAAGAGAATACTAATTACAAGATGATGATGGAGGTCATTTAATTATCCAGATATTTGGAGATTCTAAATACTTTAACAATCGCCTGCTATAAAGCAAGTATATTAATTAAACAAAAACTGTATTTTCATAGGAGTTTTGTATAATGGATAAAGAAAATTTACAAGTTTTAAGTATAAACAATATTAAAAATTCTTATTTAATAGGTTTTGCATTAGTAAATTTTATAATATTTGCATTTTATATATTTTTATATTGCTTTATTGGTATGGAGGGAACAGTCCCTAATTATATGAAAATATATTTAGCCATATCATTATTTTTATGGCTCATATTATATTTACAAGAAAAAGGAAAAATATTGGCAGATTTTAATAGAAATAACTATAAGAAAAGAGTATGTGTCTATATGCTAATTAATATCTTAGCCGGATATAATATTCCTTTTTTGATAAGTTCAGCTGATATTTTTTATTACTCAGGTGTAGACGTAGAAGCTTTTAAATATTGGATTATAATTGCAAGTATAATTCTAATTTCTATGACAGGGTTATTTATATTTTGCTATTCAGAATTTGAAATGTTTGGAAATAAGCAATATATAGTATTAAAAATTTCAGGAGTTTTTTTAATATTATTATCATTTATTGCTTTGATATATATTTCATTTATTTCTCCTAGTGACTCAGGTAAAAGTATAGTTATTTGGGTAGGCTGCTTCTTTTTATTTGGCGTACACATAATAATGGGACGAGTATATTTCTATTTAGCAGTTTTAATGAATGATATTAGAGAAGACGGGCTGAAATTATAATGGAATTAGGTATGCTTATCATGCCCTATTATGTCAAAATAACATTTGAAATTAATAAAGAAAAACTGATTAGAAAATTTAGATATGGTAAATGAATTTTTATTGATAAAGATATATACCCACACTACTTATAATATCTCAAAAAGACTTTGTTTGTATTAATGAGTATCAGTATTTTTTTAAAATGGAAGATTACAACATATATGAATTGAACATATAATATTTTAGAAATTTAGTGTGAAATCAAAGCAAAGGTATATGATAATGATTAAGGATGTGTAAATATTGGTTTATTTTGTACTTATTGGAGTATTTATTATATTTTATTTAGCGCTATTTGATAGTCTTCTGAAATCTGAAAATCTTTCAATTTTATCTATTTTTTTAGATTTTGTTATTATAGTAATGTTGATTGTTTTTCATTTTATTGGAAATAAACTTACAGGAAATGATTTAAGTAATTATATAGCATTTACTTTAATTGGTTCTTTTGTGTATATATATTTTGCAATCAAAAATTTTTGGACAAAACCAAAAGTTTTGAACTATCTAATTAGTAAAAAGGAAAATACAAATCAAGACGATATAGAATATCAAGAGTTAGATTTACAAGTCTCGAAAATTAAATCTGTTTACTATTTTTTAATTGCTATAGCACTTTTAATACTTACGAAAGTACATATTGTTAGTGATATTAAAGCAGACAGTTTATCTATGAACCCTGTATTTATTTTTGTTGGAATGATAATTATAGTTATCTGGCTAATAATGGACTTGTATAGAAAGAAAAAATATGGCATTTTTTTATTTAAATCATTAATTCCTATCGTAGTGACTATATGGATCATAATATCATCTGTATTATTGTATTAACTATAGTAACACCTTTATTCGCGATTGGGAGTGTATTTTTATAGTGTTAAGTATAAAAAATATGATGAAGTTAAAGGCGCTAAATTACTACAAATTTCAATAATTTCAGCAGCTATTATCTTTTTCTAAATTGATTAACTTTACTTGGATTAAGATAACTGTTGTAACTAAAAAATGACACAAAAAGATGGAGTAGATGGATGTAGAAGTATTCATTTACTCCATTTTTATATTTTCACCCCACCTTTAGTGAAAACAGGCATGCATGGAGGTATGTAAAATACGGCAAGTCGTATGACGCCTAAAATGACAGCAATGAAAGATAGTGTTCTCAACCAGTCTAAAAACTTTGCACAGAACAATCGAGTCGGCCAAATGTCGAGTGATATGAGAGGCCAAGCGTATAATAGAGTACAACAAGGTAAGGAATGGATAGATTATAAAGCCCACCAAGTTTTAAAAAAGAGCAATATATTAGAAAAGGACATCCTCTTAATACAACATAGAGTTGCGATTGTAGGCGTAGGTAGTGTCCAAGTCAGCCAAAGGTGTTACGCTTAGAGAAGTAGTTAAAAATATTCAACGTTCCCTTATGTTAATATATTCATTCACACCAAATCATCAAGTCACACACCAAAAGATAGTATGGTAAAGAGTGAAAGTAAACATGTAAATCATACTAATAAATCTAGAGAAAATATTAAAAGAATTGAGCCCATATCGGTTAGTCTTAAAAGAAATATAAAACATGAAGAAAAGGATTCTATAGACAACTAAAGGATCAAGAAGAAGAAATTAATAAATTAACTATTAAAGAATATATGGATATTTGTAAAAATTGTATTAAAATTAGAAATAATACTAAAGCGAAAGCTCGAGTAAACACATTATTCCGAAAGCAACCCATTTTACATAATCCAGATATGATAGCTGGTGGGTATGCACATAACATAGGTGGGTTAGGAGATACAAAAATAAATTCATCTCTTGGAAGTCAGTGAAAATACAAAATTGATGATTTGGATTATCAAATTAAAGAACAAAGTAAAAAATTTAATGAGAAAGAGCGAGAAAAAATATATTTAAATATAAGCTTAAATTAATGGAGGATCAAATGATAGAAATAAAAGATTTTAAAAAAGTAGCAAATGTACCACAAGAAATTATTAATAAGTATGAAAATATATTATCAGAGGAAATCATAGAATTTTGGAAAGATTACGGATTAGGTACATTTTTTGAAGGATTTATGAAAAGTATAAATCCGGAAGAGTATACAGATTTGATGGAGTACGGAACTCAATTTTTTAAGGATGCTGTGCCATTATTTGTAACTGGATTAGGAGATATCATTTATGTAGAAAAAAAAGATGGATTTATAGGAATTTTAAAGTTTCGATATAAAGAAACAAAAGTTTTAATGCAAATGTTTAATTTAACTATAAAATTAATTATTGATGAAAATGATAAATATTTTTGTGATTCACATATTGAACCTCAAATGTATTTCGAAGCATTAAAAACAAAAGAGGAACCAGCCTATGATGAATGCTTTGGATATGTACCAATATTACCCTTGGGTGGTAAAGAAGAAGTAGCGCATATGGATACAGTAAAAATTAAGGAACATATCCTATTAATTACAGAATTAACTGGGCCAATTAATGACTAAAGTTTATGGATTTTATCATAAATCAAGTTGTAGAAATTTACATTCGGAAGTTAAGCAATGAATCGAGCTTAACTCCCTTTTTTGAAAACTATAAAATTCGGAACGTTTTTATATGAATAAACACGAATTATCTAAAACACTAAGTGAATACACACTAAATAATAATAAAGTAGAATTTATTAATGTAGATAATCAAATGAATATACCAGAATATTGGAAAGAAGTTTTTGAAAATAGATAGGAGATTGAATATGAACTTTGAAAAACAATTAAATGAAATGTATCAAGAAATAGCAAATCATATCAATGATATGATACCAACAGAATGGGAACAGGTTTATACAATGGCTTATATAGATGAAGGAGGAGGAGAAGTGTTTTTTAATTACACTACACCTGTTAGTGACGACTTACATTATTATACTACTATTCCAGATGATTATAATGTTTCACAAAAGATATTTAGTGATTTATCTTTCACTCTCTATAAATTATTTAAAAGGCTCAGAGAGCTATTTATAGAAAATAATCAAGAACCATGGACATCGTGTGAATTTGATTTTAATAATGAAGGTAAATTAAACGTGGCTTTTGCTTATATTGATTGGAAAAATTCAGAATTTGGACCGTTAGCTAGAGAATGTTATTATGAATACAAAAAATTCGGTATTGTACCTGAATATGAATATGAAAGAGAAGAAATTAAAGAAATAGAACAATTTATTAAAGAACAAGGAGAACAGTAAAATGAAGTAAAGGATGACTAAGCAATGTAAAAGTTGCTTAGTTTTCTTTTGATTACAAAACATAGCATATTTTAATTTTATTGCTAAATAAATACATATAAAATATTTTAGAAAAATGCAGACATCGAATAAACAACTCAACCTAAACAATGTAATGTTTATCGAGTGGCTCACAAAGATTATATTAAATACTTCAAGATGTCGATCATTTAATCATGAGAGTATTTAATGTCTCTATAAATTTAGATAATCTCGTAAATTCTTACTGTTCTCACTTTATCTTAGATATCTTCCTACATTTTTAATTTCGCATGCACTTTTTTATCAGAAATCGAAACTATGTTCATAATAGTAAACAGAAACAATGTAACTAACCAACCTATATAACCAAAAATATTTTGATTATCATCAAAAATCATTTGAATAGGAGCAATTGAAAAAAATAGGAACATAAAATAACAAAACACCACCAGCACTAAATTTTTAAATGAAGGAATCAACATGACTTTTTGTATACTATTTTTATTAAATGCTGGATGATTCAATTTCTTTCTCATAGATAAACGTAAAGTGATCACTGCAACAAATCCGATTAAAAACATTATCGCTACCCATATTCGACTAATATTAATATCCATGAAACCCACAATACTTCTTAATAACACACTGATAGTAACACCAATACCGGTAGCCATCATACCATGACTGTTTTGTCCCCCATTATTAAATATATTTAAATTGTTGAACTCTTGATAAGTCAATTCTGTGCATTTAATAGGTATAAACCAGTTCAACATAGGACACAGATATGAATACCAATTTTGTTCTAAATCGACCATTAAATAGCGATTTTCTTTTTGAATGATTTTATATCTAGGATTTTTATAAATTGTGTATACATAATCCATCTTGTTTCACCAACTCCATTTCATTAGATTTGCTACTTTTTTGATATTGTTGACAGCTTCTCTAACATTTTTTCGACTTATTCTGCTTTATTACTAAAATACCTGGCATTATTTTCAACATTTTTTACAACCACTAGAAAATTATCCTATAATTTTTTCATAATACAATGTACCTTTTGCTTCTAAAATAAATTGCTAAGTTTTAAAAACAATTCTTTTGTCAATTTATTGACTAGTCCAATCAACTTTTTAACTCGTACCTAATCCTTTAGTTGAATTTACTATGTCAACGCCAACAAATTTTCGCATATTAAATCTAATTTATTCCCCTTACTAGTTACAATAACGGCTGAAAAGAATTATATCCGAGAATCATAAGCTTGTCTTTGTGACCCACCCGTTCCACAATGACATGATACTTTTTTGAAGATAATCATATCTACTTGAAATACTTTTTACTATATTTTCAACATCAAAAGAGGAGCATTTTGATGTAAAAAAAGTATTAAGCAACTGACTAAAAGTGCTTAATACTTTTTGTTATCGAAAAAGCGACGTCAACATAGAAACAAAACTTTTAAACAATTTATTTCTAAGTTATGATGCTTATTAAAATACATTTAACTTTTTATCTTAGATAAATAATAACAATAACGTACATAACCGAAACCTTATAAAACACAAACAATGCCATGTTTAATAATAAAATTCCAATTCTTGCTTTAATTCATCTACATATTCTTTAGTTCCCGTCACAATCAAACGATCTT
>OIFT01000097.1_pt1 | contig 42283 bp, 37 predicted proteins | sample 1582161 | NCBI WGS metagenome assembly OIFT01 (sample SAMN07501037, study PRJEB24779) | human gut metagenome | isolation source: stool | host: human infant | place: USA: Pittsburgh, PA | reverse complement strand
AAATGGAGCGGGTAGTGGGAATCGAACCCACCTTTCCAGCTTGGAAGGCTGGAGTATTACCGATATACGATACCCGCGCATTGACTACGTTGTTTAGTATATTATTTTTGTCGATGTTTGTCAACACTATTTTTTCATTTTTTTATTTTATTTTTTTATACCTCATTCACATATCTAAATGATATAATGTAAATGATTAAAACATTATGCGGAGGATATTATATTTATGAAAAAAATAAGTATGGCAAATGGTAATATTACAGCATCAGAAATTGGTTTAGGTTGCATGAGAATTGCAGATCTAGATAAAAAAGAAGTTAATAATTTAATTAATACTGCCTTAGATTGTGATATAAATTTCTTTGATCATGCTGATATTTATGGTAAAGGAAAATCTGAAGAAATCTTTAGCGAAGCACTTTCTATGTCACCATCTTTAAGAGAGAAAATTATTCTTCAATCAAAATGTGCTATTAGACCTGGAATGTATGATTACTCTAAAGAGCACATATTAAGTTCAGTAGATGGAATATTAAAAAGACTAAAAACTGATTACTTAGATATTTTATTACTACATAGACCAGATACCTTAATGGAACCTGAGGAGGTAAGTGAAGCTTTTGAAAAATTATATAATGAAGGTAAAGTTAGAAACTTCGGAGTTAGCAATCATAATTCAATGCAAATTGAATTGTTAAATAAATACCTAAAAAATAAAATTACAATTAACCAACTTCAATTTAGTATAATGCACACTGGAATTATTGATTCTGGCTTAAATGTTAATATGAAAAATTCTCCTTCTATAGATAGGGATAACTCTATTTTAGAATATTGCAGATTAAATGATATTACCATCCAAGCTTGGTCTCCATATCAATATGGATTCTTTGAAGGCACTTTCATAGATAACCCTAAGTTCCCTGAACTTAATAAAAAACTTAAAGAACTTGCAGAAAAATATAATGTAAGCTCTACTGCTATTGCTACTGCTTGGATACTTAGACATCCAGCTAAAATACAAACTATTGTTGGTACAACAAATGAAAATAGATTAAAAGATATATGTACTGCTTCAAATGTAAATCTAACTAGACAAGAATGGTATGAAATTTACTTATCTGCTGGTAACATGCTACCTTAGTAAAATTAAAATGTTATTAAAAATAACTATGTAATTTACAAACTATAAAATAACTTTCACAATATAAAGAATTACATTTTAACTGTGATTCTTTATATTTAATTATAATAAAACTTTTTCTCTTATAATTTTAACTACCATTAGCATTTGATTTTATACATTTTATAGAATACTATTTATATAGTAAGAAAAATTGCAATATTAAACAATTAAATTATGGAGGGAAAATGAAAAATAAAAATAAATCACTAATATTTATTATACTTTTAAATATGTTTAGTTCACTTGCATTTAACATGGCACATCCAGTTACCCCTATGTTTATAAATAAGCTTGGATTGCCTACCTTTATGTTTGGACTATTCTTTGCCACAATGTCTATTGGTAATTTTATCGGTTCACCATTGTTCGGTACATTATCTGATAAAAAAGGAAGAATTAAATTCTTAGTATTAGGTGCAATGGGATATGGTTTAAGCCAACTTGGCTTTGGTTTTAATACTAATCCATTTATAATACTTATATTTAGATTTACTGGTGGATTTTTTGTAGTGAGCTATTTAACTACATCAATGGCATATTTAACTGACATAACAACAAATGAAAATAGAACAAAGTATATCACATACTATGCAGCTGCAAACACAATAGGTACCTCATTAGGTTCACTTCTTGGTGGTATAATAGGTAACACTAATTTTAAATATACTTTCTTTTCTCAATTTATTTTATGTTTAATTTTAGGTATCTTAGTATACTTCTTATTAGAAGAACCAACAAAGGATAAAACTCTTACTAATTCAGTAAATGATGCTCACGATAAAATTAACTATTCAAAACTTTTAAATAAAAACCTATTAATTATGTTTATAATTGTTATGGCTTTTTACTTTGCATCAACAAGTTATAACTCTAGCATTAATTATTACATAGAAGATGTTTTAAAACTTCCTCCTACCTTTATAGGTGGATTCATGGCTTTAGTTGGAATAGTTGGCTTTATGATAAATTTATTTTTAACACCTTTGCTTGCAAAACACTTTAAAGAAATTAACCTATTTAAAACAATAACTATATGTATTGCAGCTTCATTATTTCTTATGGTAATATCTAAAAATGTTATTTTATTCTTAAGTTGTGCAGTTATATTTGCATCATTTGCAAGTATACACATACCATTACAACAAAGTATAATAACAAAACTTGCTAAAGAAAATTATGGTTCCCTTATGGGAATTTTAAATTCCTCTAAAGCAATAGGCCAAGTTACTGGCTCATTAACTGCTGGTTTTATATTTGATTTAGGAAATAAATTACCATTTTTAATTTCAGCCATTATAGTTTTTATAAGTTTTATAGTTCTAATTCCATTGAACTCAAACTTAATTATAAATAATAAACACTCATAATAAAAAATACTCAAGACTCTCTAATGACTCTTGAGTATTTTTGTTTTTATCTTAATTATTTAATTTTTAATTACTCACTTTTAATTATAATTTCATCATCCTTACCATCAATAATAACATGTGATCCATAGTTAATATCTCCAGCAATAATTAATCTTGCAAGTTTATTTTCTAAAGTATTTTGAATATATCTCTTAAGTGGCCTTGCTCCATAAACCGGATCATAACCTTCTGTTGCTAAAATATGCTTAGCTGCTGGTGTAACCTCTAAAGCAATATTTCTATCCTTTAATCTATTAGAAACCTCATTAACAAAGATATCAATAATCTTAGTTATTCCATTTTCAGATAATGGTTTAAACATTATAATATCATCAACTCTATTTAAAAACTCTGGTTTAAATCTCATTTTCATTTCATTCATTACTTCTTCTCTAATTCGTAGATCTATACCCTCTTCTGATTTATTCTCTAAAAGATAGCTACTTCCTATATTAGAAGTCATAATAATAATTGTATTTTTAAAGTCAACAGTTTTACCTTTATTATCTGTAAGCCTACCATCATCTAATATTTGTAAAAACATATTAAATACATCTTCATGTGCCTTTTCAATTTCATCAAATAATATTACACTATAAGGCTTTCTTCTAACTGCTTCAGTTAATTGACCACCTTCTTCATATCCTACATATCCTGGAGGCGCTCCAACTAATCTAGATACAGCATGTTTCTCCATATATTCAGACATATCTATTCTTATAATATTTTCTTCAGAATCAAATAGGTTTCTTGCCAAAGTCTTTGCAAGTTCTGTTTTACCTACACCTGTTGGTCCTAAGAAAATAAATGAACCTATTGGCCTATTTATATCTTTTAATCCTGCTCTTGCTCTAAGTATTGCAGATGTAACAGATGTAATAGCTTCTTCTTGCCCTATTACTCTTTTTTGCATTTCATCTTCAAGTCTTAATAACTTTTCTCTTTCACCTTCTAATAAATTAGATACAGGTATACCAGTCCATCTTGATAAAACTTGTGAAACCTCTTCTTCAGTAACTTCTTCCTTTAATAAAGCACCTTCATAATTTTCCTTAACTTCAACTTCCATTTGTTCAATAGCTGCTTCTAAGCTAGGAATTTCACCATATTGAATTTCTGCAGCTTTATTATAGTCATATTGTCTTTGAGCTACTTCAAGATTTCCTCTAGCTTCATCAAGTTTTGCCTTTAACTCTTTTAATTTTAAGATGGCTCCTTTTTCTCTATCAAACTTAGCTGTCATTTCATCATTTTTAGCTTTAAGCTCTGAATATTCTTTTTCTAAAGCCTCTAGTTTTTTCTTAGAACCTTCGTCTTTCTCTCTTGTTAAAGCTTCTTTTTCTATTTCAAGTTGTACAATCCTTCTTCTAATTGCATCTAATTCTGCTGGAAGTGAATCTATTTCAGTTCTTATCATAGCTCCAGCTTCATCAATCAAATCAATAGCTTTATCTGGTAAATATCTATCTTGAATATATCTATCAGAAAGTTTCGCAGCTGCAACTATCGCTGAATCATGAATTCTAACTCCATGATGAATTTCAAACCTTTCCTTTAATCCTCTTAATATTGAAATTGCATCTTCAACTGATGGTTCATCAACAATAACAGGTTGAAATCTTCTTTCAAGAGCTTTATCTTTTTCAATATACTGTCTATATTCATCAAAAGTAGTTGCACCAATACAATGTAATTCACCTCTTGCAAGTAATGGTTTAATTAAGTTACCTGCATCCATTGCACCATCAGTTTTACCCGCTCCAACAATAGTATGAATTTCATCTATAAATAATATAATCTTACCTTCACTATTTTGAACTTCCTTTAAAACAGCTTTTAATCTTTCTTCAAATTCCCCTCTATATTTAGCTCCAGCAATTAAAGAACCCATATCTAATGAGAATATAATTTTATCTTTTAATCCTTCTGGAACATCACCTCTTACTATTCTTTCAGCTAATCCTTCAACAATAGCAGTTTTACCAACACCAGGTTCACCAATTAATACTGGATTATTTTTAGTTCTTCTAGAAAGAATTCTAATTGTTCTTCTTATTTCATCATCTCTTCCTATTACAGGATCTAACTTGTGCTTTTTAGCTAATTCTACTAAGTTAGTACCATACTTAGCTAATGCATCATAAGTTCCTTCAGGATCTTGAGTATCTACTCTTTGACTTCCCCTTACCTCAGATAATACTTTCATAAAGTTATCCTTTGTAACATTATACTTATTTAATATTTGTTTTGTTGTACCATTTTTATCTACATCAATTATCGCTAATATTAAATGTTCAACGCTAATATATGAATCTCCAAACTTCTTAGCTAAATCATCAGCCTTAACTAAAACTTCCTCTACATGTCTAGTTATATAAACTCCTGATCCATTAGCACCTTCACCTATAACCTTTGGCATTTTATCCAAGGCATTTTTTATATCTATTATCATCATCTTTACATTAATACCCATCTTAGTAAAGATATTAGGAATTAATCCATCTTCAGCTTCTACTAAAGCAGAAAATAAATGAATAACTTCAATTTGTTGATGATTATATTTTACTGCTGTTAAATTTGCATCATTTAACGCTTGTTGTACTCTTAATGTCATTCTCTCAACGTTCATTTATATTCACCTCTTATTAGTATTCTTAACTTTAATTTAATTTTAATACAAAAGTCAAAGAAAGTCAAAGTAAATTTTAATTTATTTTTTGTCTTTTATACATATATAGTATAATACTTTTTTTATTTATTTTTTGTTTTTAATGGTAGTTATTGTTATAATATTTACAAGATAAATTTATATAGAAATTAGAGGTGAAATTTTGAGAAGAGAATATATAAATTATCCCTTTGAATTACCCATAAAAATATCATATTTAAATATTAAAAATTATCCAACTCACTGGCATAATTCAATTGAGATAATATATGTTTTAAAAGGTTCTTTGCAAATAAAAATAGACACTGACTCATTTATTCTCAATGAGCGTGAGGTTGAAATAATAAATTCTGATGAATCTCATGAAATTCAGAGTTTAGAAGATAATAAAGTGTTAATCTTCAATATAGACCCATTTTTCTTTGAAAAGTATTATAAGGATATAAATAATATATTTTTCTATACTAATTCTAATGATACTGAAGATCAAAATGGATCTGAATATGAAGAATTAAAAACTCTTTTATCTCAAATGCTTTGTGAGTATGTTCAAAAGCTTGAAGATTATGATGAAGAAATAGAAGAACTTCTTATAACACTACTTTATCACCTAGTAAATAACTTCCACTACTTAACATATGAAAAAGAAGAATTAAAGGAAAAAACCGATCAATTAGCTAGGTATCATAGAATTTCAAAGTATATTTACAATAATTATAATAATAATATTACTTTGCAAGAAATTGCAAAAAAAGAGTTTTTAAGCACTCACTATTTATCTCATGAAATAAAATATGCTACTGGATATAGCTTTACAGACTTAATTAACTTAACTAGAATTGAGGAATCTATAAAATTATTACTTGATAGTGATATGAGTATTTCTGAAATTTCTGATGAAATAGGTTTTTCTCATGTTCGCTATTTTAATAAAAATTTTAAATACTACTTTGGATGCACTCCTCTTCAATATAGGAAAAAATATGCTACCACAGAGAAAGAATATGAGCTATCTAAACAATTTGTAGAACTTTCTCTTAATGATGCTCTTGAAACCCTTTCTTACAACTTAGAAAACTATAATAGATTTAACTTTGAAAATAAACTTTGGAATATTCATGTTAATGTAGATAAAATTTTAAATCCATTAGAAAAAGAGTTTAAGGAATGTATAAACTTAGGGGAATCTTTTGACCTTTTAATTGAAGATAATAAAGATATATTAGAAGAAATACAAGAAGAAATACATTTTGAATATGGGCGTCTAGAAAAAATGTTTCATAGCGATATGGGAGTATTTCTAGATTCTGATTTTTATAATTGGAACAAAGCAAAGGGTGTATTAGAATTTTTATCTAATATTTATCTAAAGCCTCTTATTTTACTTGATAACTTAGATTACTCTTTAGAAAAGTATATTAATATTCTAAGTAGCTTTTTAGACTATTTTACTGAGTTAGATATAGTAGAGGTTGCTGACTTTAAGTTTCAATTTAATTCTAGATTATCTGAAGATATAAAGTATAATCTACGCCAGTATATAAAAAATTATTATCAATTAGAAGTTTGTGAAATTGATTTTACATCTAAATCTGATTTAAATTCAATTTATGATACAGCCTATATGCTTCCATATATAATTCATAATACTATTTTTAAAGGTAACTCTCTAAGCTTTCTTAAAGCTTTTGATGTTCTTGAGAAAGAAATAAATATTACAAATGAAGTATTTATAGGAGCTCCAGGCATAGTTAATGATATGGGAATTAGAAAGCCATCATATTATGCATATTACCTATTAAGTAAATTAGGCAATGATATAATTGCTCTTGATGATGGCTACATTGTTACAAAATCAGACAACTATTATGCTATTCTTTTATACTCTCATAATGATGATGTTAATAATTTGGCTAGTTATGAAGATATATATCAAAAAGGTGGCATAAAAAAATCTTTTGAAAGAAAATACTCACTTAATATAGTAAATATTAAAAATTCAACTAGAATTATCACCTATGAACTTAATGAATCCCTAGGTTCCTCTTATAATTATTGGCTAGCTATGGGTTCTCCTGATAGACTTAGCAAAGAAGAAAAAGAAATTCTTCATAAGGCATCTTATCCTAAAATAGAATTTAAATATTCTAAAAAAAGTTCAGTTTTAAATATAATTACTGAACTTAAGGGATATGGTGCTAAACTAATAGTACTTAAAAACATAAAATAATGTACCGAAAACACCTTTTTTAGGTGTTTTTATGCTTTTTATAAATATTTATATTTATATACTTAATACTTATTGTACTAAAACTAAAGCATCTACATGAATACATTATTTTTATTTTTAAGCTATACTAATAATATAAATTGTTTTTATGAAAGGGTGTTTCTTATGAGAGGGCTATTTTTTAATCCATCACTATTAAATGATACTAAATCAAAGTGGTCATTTTGGATTTGGATGTCTAACCTTTTACATCACGATAACTAAATTTTTATTATGATAGCAAATAATTAATTATAATATAAAAAATAGAGAAGTTTTAAACTTCTCTATTTTTTATATTATAATTTTTTTTCAATATTTATAGCTAATATAAAATATTTAACAGATTCTTTTAATTCGCCTAAATTATAATACAATTCAGCCATTTCATTATATCTCTTATATCTTTCTTCACTATTAGCAAATCTAAATAAAAAATCTGTAGATAAATTCATATACATTTCTGCTTGTATAAACTCACCTTTTTTCTGATATATCATACCTTTGAAATAATACCCTTTTTCTATTAGCTTTATTTCATCAATGTTAATAGCTAAATCTAAAGCTTCTTCTGTATATTTAAAAGCTTCTTCATATTGTCCATTATTATATAATGTATTAATACATTCTATTAAGAATTCCCCACAACCTTTTTTATCTTCTCTTGGATAAATTTCAATTGCATCTTTTATTTCTTTCATAGCCTTATTAAATTCTTGAACTTGAAAATACATTTCTCCATTCTTTCCCTTAAATTTAGCTAATTCCTTTAAATCATTCTTCTTATATTCAAAAGCCTTTTTTAAATATTTTTCTGCCTCTATTTTATATAATAAAATATTTAAAGTTGCAAACTCATGATAAAAATCTCCTTTAGCCTTATCACTCAAAATATTTATAAACTCTAATACTTTTTTTAAACATTCGTATGCTTTTTCTTTTATATTAATATTCTTATAACAAATTCCTTCATAAAAACACGCATAAACATAACTTAACCTATCTTCTATATGGTTATTTTCATAAATTTCTCTTATTCTTTCAAAATAACTTATTGCTTCATGATACTCTGCTGTTTTCATAAAAAATGTAGACATATCATTATAATAAATAATAATTTCTTCATTACATTGAGTTAATTGATATAAATCATAATACTTTGAAATCAAAAGTTGCATATTTTCTAATTTATCATTATTCATATATAACTCAAACAAAATATGAATTAGCTTTAATGCCAAATCATTAAATCCACATTTGCATGCATACTCTAAATTATAATTTATTATATCTTCTAATTTTTCAAATGAACAAGTGCTCTTTTTTATCTCTTCAACATTATGTTTTATTTGATCATAAACATCTCTTACTAAATAATCATAATCTACTTGTAATTTCTTTGAGATATATCTAAGCGCTTCTTCATCCGCTTTAATTTTACCATTCTCTATGCAACTCATTTTTGAAATAGAGATTTTATCTCCACATAATTCTTTTAATGTTATTCCTTTATAAATTCTAGATCTTTTAATCTTTTCTCCTGTTGATAATATCTCCATAGCTACCCCCAGATAATTAATTATTTAATATACCTAAACTTCTAAAAATACTTACACCTTCATCTAAGTATCTAGCAGCTTCTGCTTCTCGCTTAACTCCAATATAATATTTCCCAATAAGTATTGCTATCTCTGCTGCTTTTTTGCTTAGTCCATTTGTTTTTGCTATATTAAAGGTTTCTAATAATATACATTCTGCTTCATCAAACTTTTCTTTTATTGTATATAATCTATAACATAAAATGTTTTTTTCTATTATTTGTTTTAAATCACTTTCATCTATAAGAATATCAATTTCAGAAAGAACCTTTTCACACTTTCTTATTTCCTTTATTTTGATATATCCTTCACATATATTAATTAAGGTTTCTATTACTTCGCTATCTTTATTTCTCATTCTAATTTCTTTAGCTATTTCATAGTGCTTAAAAGCCTCTTCAATATTATCAAATTCAAAGAATAGCTTTCCTAAATTATTTTCAACACTAGATATATTTTTTTCTTCTTCTAATTCCTTATATACCTCTAAAGTCTTCTTAGAATACTTTATAGCATTTACTATATCACCTTTTTTATTATATTCTTTTGATAATAACATTAATGTTTTACCGTATTCTTCTCTATTTTGAACTTGTTCAAATTTTTGTTTAGCTAAAAAAGTATAATCTATAGCTTTTTTTATATTATCAATTTTTAAATAACTTTCAGCCATTTGATAATATATTTCTCCTAAAATAAAATCATTTCCAACATTATTATCTAAATATACTTTTTCAGCTTGTTTCAAATAACTTGTAGCAGAATGATATGCTTTTAAGCTTAATGTTATTTTCCCTAAATTTAAAAATGTATTAATAATTTCCTCATAATTATTTCTTTTTATAAAAATTACATTTGCTGATAGATATAATTGTTGAGCTAAAACTAACTCATTCTTTTCCTTATATATATTAGCTCTCAAAAATAAATTTCTAGCTTTTCTATACTCTAAATTATATTTTTCTGCATAATATAGAGCATTTTCTATATTTTTTTCTGCACTTATATAATCACTATTTAATATATATGTTTCTGCCATTTGCTCATAATACACACATATTTTTTCTGCTTGTGTTTCTTCTGACTCCATTAAATACTCTACAGAAGTTTGAAGTGAATTTGCTAAATACTCCAATAAATCCATAGATGGATTTGATCTCCCAGACTCAACTAAACTTATTTGTCCTGGGGTAATTCTATCTCCTGCTAAGTCCTTCAGTGTCATTTCTAATTCTTTTCTACGTCTTTTTATTTTTTCACCTAAAGTAAGTATCTCCATCGCATAATCTTTCCTTTACCCACATTTATATAAATTCCAAAGCTTCTTATTATATTTTCCATTATATCATATAAAGTACCAAAAAAGTATATTTTTTGAGTATTAACTTCAATTATATTTAAAATAATATAAAAACTGCTATAGAATTCTATAGCAGTTTTTAATACTAATTTATATAGTCTAAAATATTATCATAGGCATCCCCAGCCGCACATCTAAGTTTTTTACTAGTTCTCCTGATGTTTCTTTGAGTCTTTCTATCTAACTCTGGTAAGACCATCATTCCAACTGCCATTCCCAAAATAGTTCCTATTGCTAAACTCTTAATTACTTTTCCCAAAAATAACACCTCTTTATATTAATTTATAAAAATAGTATGTGTATTTTAGGGGAAAATACTCATATATTATTTTATCTATATCTTAATATTCTCAATTAACTCCCTATACCAAGAGCTTCTTTAGCTAGTTTATCAGCCAAATCATTATACTTATTACCACTATGCCCTTTTATTTTCTTAAACCTTATTTTTACTTCCTTCATTTTACTTTGCATAAACGCATTATATTCAGCAGTAATTCTATTATTTCTTTTCCACGTTCCAATAGCCCATGATTCAACACCTTGATAATCATATGCTATAGTAATTTCTTTAAACCCATTCTCAATAGCATATTCTACAGCCATCTTTGCTCCTAAAACTTCTCCTGAAACATTTCTTAATAAAATAGCTTCTTTATCAAATCCCTTACCTTTATCCTTATATATTATCTCGTCATCTTTAACAGCCACTAATCCATAAGAATAGTTTCCTTTATCCACAGCAAAACTTCCATCTACATATATAAATAATCCTTTCTCACTTTCTACTAATTCCTCAGACCTTTCCGGCGTCTTACCTTCTGAATTTAATGCAATAAAATTAATAGCATCTTTCTCTGTAGTAAAACTTTTATATATAGCCCCTTTAAACCCTATAACTTCTTTTTTACATTCATCCCAAGAAGTAAATATTTTAGGTGCTCCTGATTTTCCTTTATAAACAGCATAATACTTCAAATTAATCATCCTTTCATATATGCTTATTCGTTTTTTATTTTTAAACTGATAATATTTCTTCCATCACTCTATAAATACTATCTATATTTTTAGCTCCAGTAAAGTTAGTTGCATATTCTATTGCACTCTTAACAACTATTAATATATCACTCTGTCCTTGCCAATTTTCCATTATTATATTTAATGGTATATCTGTCATTATAACATTTAGTGCAAATATTCCAATTGCTATATCATCAATTTTACCCACAAATGGTATTTTATCTGGTATTAAGTCACTTGGAACTGTCATATATGCAACTGCTGCTGATATAACAAGCTTAGTTTTCACACTTACTCTCTTATCTTTAAGTAGTCTATATATTAATGCTGCTATATCCGGTAATAGAAATATATAATCTTTATATTTTTGAGCTTTTTCTGGTAACTTATCGCTAACTTTTTCTCTTCCTTTAGTATAACAATCCTCTATTTTATTTATTTCCTCTTTATTAAACTCAACCTTATTTTCTTTTTCAAAATTTATAAGCTCTATTTCTTTTTTTAATTCTCCACCTAAAGATAATTGTATATTTCTTAATTCTACATTTAAAACTCCATAAGCACAGTATATACTATAAATATCAAAATCTACATATGGAACATCCTTCAATAAATATTTATATTGTATTATAACCTTACCATTTTTATAGCTTATTCCCATGTCACCTAAAGATTTCAAAGCAAATTTTAATGCAATTTTTCTTAAGAATGATGCTATTCCTATATTAAGAATTTTAAATCCTGTAACTTCTCCTTTTATTAATCCATCTTCCATAGAAGTTAGCTTAAACCTACACTCAAATTTTATAACAATACCTTTAGTAAATGAACCTATTATTCTTATATCTTCTTTTATTTCTATACTTTCTATATTAAGCTCTTTTATTGATACAAAGTCATTATATATACTTAATAAATTTTCTCCAGTTAATCCAACATTAATATTCGAAACATTCATAGCTTGTCCTTTTCCCCTCTTCACTATTTTATATCTGTAATATTTTTCTATAACATCTATACATAATATAAAGTATACTTCATATACTAAAAATTTTAAAGATAGTATTTTCCATTAAAAAATACAAAAATTACGGTCATTGCCTTATATATGCAATGACCGTAATTTACTATTTTTAATATAAAAAAATTATTTATACTAAAAAGCAGGAATTACACTTCCATCATATTTTTCTTCGATAAATTTTTTAACATCATCAGAAGTTAATATTTCAGATAATGCTTTAATTTTATCACTATCTTTATTTTCTTTCTTAACAGCTAGAATATTAGCATATGGGGAATCAGTAGATTCAATAGCTAAAGAATCTTTTACCGGATTTAAGTCTGCTTGTAATGCCCAATTTGTATTAATTACAGCGGCTTCAACATCCTCTAGAACTCTTGGTAATTGTTCTGCTTGTAATTCTGTAATTTTTAAATTTTTAGGATTTTCAGTTATATCTTTTACTGTAGGTAATTCAGTATCATTTAATTTTATTAAGTCATTATCAGCTAATAATTGTAATGCTCTTGCTTCATTAGATGGATCATTTGGCACTGCAATTTCAGCACCATCAGCTATATCTGAAATCCCTGAAACCTTTTTGGAATATAGTGCCATTGGTTCTATATGAACTTTAACTGTATAATCTAAATCATATCCTTTTGCTTCAATTGACTCTTCTAAATAAGGTATATGTTGAAAAAAGTTTGCATCTAAAGATCCTTCATCAACTGCAGGATTTAATAAAGAGTAATCATCAAATGTTTTAACTTCAAGTTTATAACCTTTCTCCTCTAATAATGGTTTGATATATTCTAAAATTTCTGCATGCGGTACTGCTGTAGCTCCAACTACAATTTTCTTATCATCATTTGAAGAAGTATCCCCTTTACTTCCACACCCAACTATTGATAATGCTAAAACTCCACTTAATACTGTTGCTAATATTTTTTTAAATTTCATTTTTGTTTCCCCCTAATTATTTTAATACATAAAATTTCTAATTTTATTTAATTTAAACTTATAAATTTTTTAACTTCCTGTATATTAATCCCCTTTAATTATTGCTTATTGCTTTTATTATTTTAGTTTCCTATATGCTAAATTACCTGCCCCTTGTAGTAATTGAACAATTATAATAAGTGTTATCACTGTATATATCATTACAGCATTATCAAATCTTTGATATCCATAAGTTAAAGCTACGGCTCCAACTCCACCTGCACCAACTGCCCCTGCCATTGCAGAATATCCAATTATTGATATTATAGATAATGTTATACCTGATATAATAGAAGGCATTGCCTCTTTAACCATAACTTTAAATATTATTTGAAAATTTGATGCCCCAAAAGACTTGGCAGCTTCAATCAGCCCCTTATCAACTTCCTTTAAAGCTCCTTCTATTACTCTTGCAATAAATGGAGCTGATCCTATTGTTAAAGGAACTAGCGCTGCTGTTTCTCCTATACTTTTTCCAACTATAGCTCTAGTTAATGGAATAATAGCTACAACTAAAATTATAAAAGGAAAGCTTCTTAAAGTATTAACTATAAATCCCAAAATTGAATTAATAATTTTATTAGGTTGCAATCCTCCTTCATCAGTTACAACTAATATAATTGCTAATATAAAACCAATTAATGTAGCTAATATAGTTGATATACCAACCATATATATAGTTTGTCCTAACGCTTCTATCAATATATCAGTAAAAAAACTTAAAAACTTCTCCATTTTATATCACCTCCCATGGCATATTTTTAGATGTTAAGTATTTTATAACTTTATCTTTTTGATTTTCTTTTATATTAATAACTAATGAACCTAAAACATCATCCCTAAATCTCTCTAATTTACCCCATACTATAGAAAAGTCTATATTTAGTTCTCTTGCCATTGCCGTAATTATGCTATCATTTGAGTTATCTTTTGGAAAGAATAATCTAATATTAATTCCTTCATTTGGTAATATCTCTTCTTCACCAATTAAATCTTTTAATGCCTTAGAATTTTTTAGGAACAACTCTTCTGTTTTCCCAACTGCTATTACTTCTCCCCCTTCCATAATAGCTACTCGTTGACAAATCTCTTTTACAACTTCCATTTGATGTGTAACAATAATTATTGTAATACCTAACTTTTCATTAATATCTCTTAATAAAGCTAAGATAGATTTTGTTGTATTTGGATCTAATGCTGATGTAGCTTCATCACACAAAAGAATACTAGGATTTAAAGCTAATGCTCTTGCTATTGCAACTCTTTGCTTTTGCCCACCACTTAATTCTCTTGGCTTACTCTCTTTCTTATCAGATAAACCAACTAATTCTAAAAGTTCCGAAACTCTTTTATCTATATCAGCTTTAGAATATCCCCAGCATTCTAATGGTAAAGCTACATTATCATATACATTTCTTCTTTCAAGTAATGAAAAATGTTGAAATATCATCCCTAAGCTTTTCCTAAAACTTCTTATGGATTTATTTCCTACTGCTTTCACTTCTTGATCTTCATTTACTAATATGCTTCCTTCATCATATGTTTCTAAACCATTTATACATCTTAATAATGTAGATTTTCCAGCACCACTATGTCCAACTAATCCAAAGACTTCTCCTTTTTTTATTTCTAAGGTTATGTCTTTTAAAACTTCTACATCATTAAAACTCTTATACACATTATTTATTTTAATCATAGTATCCCCTCCTTATTTTAATAATAAAAAAACGCACTAGAGAATAAACTCAAGTGCGTATAAAAATCACATATTAATTTACTCTCTCATCACTCAGTTAAAAACTGCAGGAATTAGCACCACATAAAATAATTAAGACGCTTACGCTCATTAAGATTTTTCACTCTTTAAGTAGCCTGCTGCTACTAAGCTTTAAAATTTAAATAATTAATTTAAATTTTCACCAAGTGAAATCTTACTTTCTTAATTACTTATAGGTTGCCGGGTTTCATAGGGCCAGTCCCTCCACCACTCTTGATAAGATATAATATTTACTTGTTTTGTGCTATTGATATAAATATATATCAATTTAACTATTTTGTCAATAATTTCTTTTAGAGTTTTTTATTATAAAAAAATTATCTTTTCTTCTATAACTTAATTTTCTAGATTATATAAAGAAAACTTATCTATTAGTAATCAATAATATCTTCCTCTATTTTAACTAATTCTGCATCAGTATTATCCTCTACAAAATCTAATATTTTTTCCTTTAAAGAATATAACACCTCTTTTGTAGTAGCTACTGATGTAATACCTATTACTATTTGCTCATGAATATCTTGATAATCAACTTCTGATACTGATACATTAAATTTATTTGAAAGACGTTTAGTTAAGCTTAATACTATCATTCTTTTTTCCTTTAATGACTTTACCCACTCTGCTCTAAATTCTAATGTCATTACTAATATTTTCATATTACACACCTCAACTTTAGTTTTTCATGCTAATTTAATACTATACTAATATTCTATCCATCTTATTTTCAAATATTTCTACTATAGTAACTTTAATTATATATATTTTTTTAATTTTATCTCTTTTTATAATTTCTTTATACAAAGCTATAAAGGACGTTAAAACCGCCCTTTGTTAATTTAGCTTTTAACTAAAAATCATCTCATATTCTAGTTCCTTTGTATCTTCATTATTTTTTTCATTTACTCTTTTAAAATTATTTTTAAGGTAAAAATTTATTGCGTTTTCATTCTTAGCATAAACATCTAATTTAAGTTGTTTATATTTAGGCTTAATATACTCTATTAATTTTTTACCAACTCCTTCTCTTTGATATTCCTCTTTTACAAAAAGACCTGCAATGTATCCATCTTCAATAATACCTATAAATCCTTTTATAATATTATTTTCCTGAAATATATAAATCTTAGCATTTGGCAATATTTTTTTAACTAAATCAAAATTATTAATCCAATACTCTTTTTCTATAAAATCATGAGTATTTATATTAGTTTCAAGCCAAATTTTCATTACCTCATCTAAATAATCCATTTTAAATTCCTTTATCATTGCTTTCCTCCATTTTATCAATATATTCCTATTTTTCAATTAGCTCTATAGAATTTCCCTCAATCTTACTCTTCATTATCCATCCTATTTTTAACTCTATTTTATCTACATTAGGATCATTTATCCTTAAATATGACTTAACATAATATTCATCACTATCTTCATCCCCTATGCATGACGTTCCACTTTCACTTATTAAATCCTCTCCATTTTCAAGTATAATATTTTCAAATGAAACACTTTTAACAAAGTCAGCTTTTAACGTAAGTTCATTCCCAATAAGACTTATAAATTCAAAGTTATAATTATTTTTTTCTACTACTTTATTTTTTAAATCTACTATAATCTTTCTATCATCTTTTCCAGCATAGTACAAGTTATCAAAAATAAAAGTTAAAGATTTAATATCTTCTTTTATCTCTCCTTGAAATTCTACAAAATTATTTTCAACGCCTTTGCTTACATAAAATGAACTTATTTTATACTCATTTCCTTTATCATCTATAAATCTAGGATTTTCAAAAGTCATATAATCATATATATCACTATTAAGCTTAAATTCCATAACACTTCTAGTTTTGCTACTTTTTAGACTAACTATTTCAATATCTCCAATCTCAGTATTAATAACAGTATTATCTATAGGTATATTTATTAATTCACTATTAAATATTTCTTCTTCAAGTTTTATTGGTACAGAAAAACTAGCTAGATACTCCTTATTTAAATTACTTTCTATATATTTCTCATTATCATAAATATTAAACTCCAACTTAAATTCTTCATTAAACTTATCAAATGATATCTCTATATACGATTCTTGCCCTCCTTCTTCATTTGTAATACTATAAGGTTCAGTATAAAAAGTGCTCCATGCTGCAACATCTTCACTAATAACACTAACATCAACCCCTAAGTCAATTTCTCCTAATATTTCATAACCTACCCAAAGTCTTTTCCAATCACCAGCTATAGTATTTAATTTAAGTTTTACTCCATTTTGCTCTTCCTCAAAGTTTATTTCTTTAACAAGGCCTTCTTCTATTGCATTATCAAACCCCTTATCAAAGGTCACAAGTTCTACTAATTTATCAAGACCAGGAACCTTACTCATGGCATAAGCTACTGTCGGAAATATATTAACTAATAATACAAACACTAAAAATGTACTCACTATTCCAATGCCATATTTATATATAGTTTTAAATCTTCTTCTTTCTTGTCCTTCTTTTAAAGTCTTCTTTATCATAAAATCTAGTTCTTCTGGTATTTCTATATTCTCATACTTCAATTTCTCATCATCAAAATAAATATTACTCATAACTCTCCTCCTTAATCTCAACCCTTAATTGCTTTAAAGCTTTATGCATTCTATTTTTAACTGTAGAAACTGAAATATCTAAAATTTCAGCCACCTCACTAATTTTATATCCATGAAAATACTTTAAAACTATAATAGACTTAAGCTCTGATTCTAAATCCTCAACTGCATAATTAATATCATTTTCATCAAAATCAACTATCTTTTCTTTTAAACATTCATCATCTGTAAAAATCATTTTAGAATTCTTTCTAATAAAATCTATTGCAGTGTTAATTATTATTCTATTTAAGTATTTATCAATAGAACTTTCATCTTTTATCTTGGATAAACTTGAATATCCTTTTAATATACTTTCCTGCAAAATATCCATAGCATCATGATGATTTTTAACATAATAATATGCTAACCTATAAAAGCTTTCCTTATTTTCTATTACAGACTTTTCAAATCTTTTTTCTAAGCTCCTACCCCTAACTTTAATCATTAATATTTTCTCCTATCTAGAATTATATAAATAGTACTATTAGCAATTCTAATATATAGACGTATGAAACTATGGTTTTGTTTAAGACTCTAAAAATTTTTCATATATCTATAATAAAAGTGCCTTTGAAACAAATCCATTATATTGATTTATTTCAAAGGCAAAAACATTTTATAAGTTATTTATACTTTCAATTAAATTTACAAATTCACCTTCATCCTTTTTATCAAGGAAGATATCAATTAGAGTTTTAGTGGGCATTTTATTATATCCCTTTTTACCATTTATAAAAATCTCTGATAACTTTTCTCTAAAACTCTCTTCATCATCTTTTAATTGTCTAATAAGCTCTTCTATTTCATACTCGACTAAAGCATCTATTATATTATTTCTTAATGCTTCATTAAAGCTTTCTGCAAATATTCTTTCTTCTTCACTTAAGTCTTGAATATCATTATTTAATAATTTAAAAATGTTCATAGTGCTTCTACTCCAAATTTTATCCCTTCTAATGCTTTCTTTACTAAATTTTATATTTCTTTATTTTTAAAATTTATAATACTAATTTACTCATCTCTAAAATCGTACTTTCCATCAGGTAAATCTATTTTATGACCATTTATAGAAATAGTATCATTATCAATCCAAATTAATGATGCACTATCAATATGATAATCATTATATATTAGCTTCTTACCTAAAATTTTATCACTCTTTAAATAACATCTTACTGCCCAATCAACTGTTGCTCCTCCGTTTATAAGATAAGCCTCTACTTTATATTTCCCATCTATTGATTCTGTTGTTGATATTAGCTCTTTACTTGGACTAAAAAACTCCTTTAGAAATATAATTCCCCCTATAAGAAGACCTAATATAAGTAAACCTAATATAAATGCTATAGTTGATTGAACTTTAATTTTTTTTATTATTTTATTCTCCTCATCCATATGCTTACCCCTCATACTTTTTAAAATATATCCTCTACAATATAAATTTTATTTAGATTAATATCTAAAATCATATATATTTTAGAATTATCTTCTTCTATATAATAATAGTATTTACAATTACTATTATTATTAGGATAATACTCTTCAGGCACCTTTAATTTTCTTAATATATTTAATACATTAGTTTCTATACTACTATTTTTCTCTTTCCAATCTACTGCATCATTAATTTCTTCTAAATTTTCATACTTAAATATAGAATATCTTTCACCATCACCATTAAAACTCGGACCGCTATCTTTATAATAAATTTCTTCATAATTTCTCGGCAAATCCAGATTCCAATTTATATTAATTACATGGAAATAACGATTTCTTTCTTTCGTTATTATTATAGATACCATCAACATAATAACTGTAATTATCCCTATTATACTTACTATTAATCTCAAATAGCAATTTTTCTTTTTTAATAATATTCTTATAAAAGATATAATGATAGATATGATAAAAATAAATGTAATTGCAGCTGTAAATAATATAGTATTAATCCATACTGAAAATAGCTGTGAGGAATCTTTTGATAATTTATACTCTACAAATAAATATACTGCAAATAAACTTAAAATACCTACTATAAAAATATTTAAATATACTTTACTTTTAAACCTCATAACTATTACTCCTTCTTTAGTTTAGATAATATAATCCAAACTAAACTATCATCAAAAGTCGAATATATAAATTCAGCTTTTATATTATTCCTATTATCAAAGTAAACATGCTCCTTTAATTTTAGCTCTCTATCTTTCCACTTTTCTTTATAGCTCTCTCCAAGTATATCTGATACTTCATTTATATTTCTTAAATTTCTTCTACCATTTACAGAAATGACAGTTTTATTCTCATCAAATCTTCCAAACAAATAATTAATTTTATTATCTTTTGAATCAATTATAAGTTCTTCAAACTCACATGTATACCCCCCTAAACACTTATTACTTTCCGTATATTTATTTAAATTAATATTTTTTATAGAGCTTCCTATATTTAAGTTATCAATATAAATATTATTTAATTCTGTATTTTTAATATTACTCATATTGTTACAACCTACAAAAAATATTGTTGATACAATACAACTTAAAACAATAACGATGATTCTTCTTACTCTATTTACTTTTAACTTTCTCATTATCTATCCCCATAACCATAAAATAATATTATTTGAAGTTTATTTCTTCAGTTTTCCATACATCTCCTGAATCAAAACTATAATTAATAATTACTGTGTCATCATTCTTCCACTGCAATGTATATGCTCCACTTGAAAATGGCCTAAATCCATCATCATTTGAAATTTCGCCCTCTATCTGCTTAATAAATATTCCATACTTTTTCTCATAAACATCACTCCATCCAGATAAAAGAAATGTCTTTTCTTCAACAATTAAAGTATTTGCTTTATTAGGAGACTTAAAAGTAAAATATCTATATTCACTATAAAGCATTATATACCCAAAAATAATTATAGGAATTAATATAACAACAGCTAAATTATATATAACTTTTATCAATGTTTTATTAACATAATCAAAAAACATCATAGGTAGTATTAAAATAAGCATTAATAGTCCTAAAACAATAATATTAGGACTAATATTAAATAAATATATCTTTAATCTAAAGAAATAAAATATTAAATATATAATTACTTCTAAACTTAAAGCTATTGTCCATATATACTTTAAAGACTTTTTGCTCCCATTTCTCATTTTCTATTATTCCTCACCACTTCTATACTCTAAAATATCCCCTGGTTGGCAATCCAAAGCCTTACAAATAGCATCTAAAGTTGAAAATCTTATTGCTTTTGCCTTATTGTTCTTAAGTATAGATAAATTTGCCATAGTTATTCCAACCTTCTCTGAAAGTTCCGTTGCACTCATCTTTCTTTTTGCCATCATAACATCTAAATTTACAATAATCATTTAGTTTGCTCCTCTTAAATCGTTAAATCAATTTCTTCTTTTAACTCTATTCCTTTTACTATAAGCTCTCTAATTACTGACGTAATCATAAAAACCATTAAAGTTGCAATAGTAACTACTATAAATACCAAATTATGATAAATAACTGTAATTGCTATTAAATAAATAATAAACTCTATTAAAGAATAAATACTTATTCTCTTTAATCTTTTTAATGTATTTATATTTAAATATGTATCATTAAGTAAACTTTTAGATAGTTTCATAACCTCAATTAATAAAAGTAAAAAAGGAATTACTGTTATAAATAAAAATGTACTTATAAATCTTGGCTCTTCTATAGTAGTAAAGTTTAAATAGTACCACTTAGTAATAGAAGGTATCCATATCGATCCAACCCCTGTAATACAAACTGCTAAAACTGATATTATATATAATATTTTTCTGAATATATTATTCTTCAATCTTAATCACCTCATAAATATTTTATATTATACCTTATATTAAATCAAGAATTATTTATCGTTATACGATAAATAATTGATGTTATAAAATAAAGAGGCTGCTTTCACAACCTCTTTATTAAATATTCATTTTACTTTTTATTATTTTTTCTTCAATTTCATCCTTAGGACTTTTACACTGTCTTGATATATTTAACAATACTCCCATAGCAGCCAAATTAAACACTAACGAAGTCCCTCCATAACTTATAAAAGGTAAAGGAACACCTGTAACTGGCATACTTCCTGTAACAACAGCAATATTAATTATAGCTTGTACTGCAATAACAGAAATAATTCCTGTTGCTAAAAGCTTACCATATCTATCCTTTGCCCTAGATGCTACTTTTATTCCTGAAACTATTAATACTACAAATATTGCAATAACTACAATACATCCAATAAGACCTAACTCTTCACCTATTATAGCAAATATAAAATCATTATGAGGCTCAGGCATATATAAAGCTTTTTGCTTTGAGTTTCCTAAACCTACACCAAATAATCCTCCAGATCCTAAAGCATAAAGAGAATGTATTAATTGATACCCCTCCTTGTCGGCATATTTCCACGGATCTAAAAAGCTTATAAATCTATCTCTTCTATAATCTGTGCTAAAAATACCTATACTACCTGCAACTCCACCAATAGCTATTAAGGCAAATGTCTCCTTAAAACTCATTCCTGATACAAAAATCATTATAAATGCAACAAACATTATAATAGATGCAATACTTAAGTTATTTTCCTTATATACTAAGCCAGCAAATAAAGCCGCTGAACCTAAATATACTAATGGTGCCTTCCAACTTTTGCTTACTCCCCCATACTTATCTATCATCATTGCCAAGAAAAAAACTATAACATATTTGGCAAGCTCTGATGGTTGAAAGGAAACCCCAGCAATCCTTAACCAACGTGTAGCACCATTGATATTACTTCCCACAAGTAAAACTGCTACTAAAGCTACCACTGTAACTAAGTATGCACCTCCCGTAAATTTTTTCCATATATGATAATCTATTAACATCATAACTACTAATGCTACTAATCCTACAGGGGCCCATGTAAGTTCTTTTTTCAAAAAATAGAATACATCTTTATGTTTATAAAGTGCATCATAATAACTTGCTGAAAATACCATAATTATTCCTATTGCAACAAGCGCTAATACAGAATATAGTATATATGGATTTACAGAGTTTATCTTAGACTTTCTTTTTACTTTCTTCCCACTCTTTCCTTTTTTTAACCTTTTCGCATTACTATTCATATTCTTTTCTCCAGTATACAATATTTAATATTCATATTCTTTTTTTAATGTTATTGTAACTTTTGTTCCTTTTACAACCTTATTTCCACTAGCTATACTTTGAGAATCAACAATTCCTTCTCCTTTAAACTCATATACTAATCCAAGATTATCTAAAATAGAAGTTGCAAACTCTTCAGTAGTACCCTTCAAATCTGGCATTATAATTTCTTTTTCCACTTGTCCACTATCTTTAGCTGTAATGGAAATAGTAGTTCCTTCTTTTACTGTTGAACCTGGATAAGAATCCATTGAAATAATAGTTTTTCCATTTCCATTAACTTCAGCTTCTAAACCATTTTCCTTTAGTATTTCTTTTGCTTCTTCAATAGATTTACCTCTTACATCTGGAATTATTACATTTTTATAAATAGAAAATCTTTCTTTTGCAAGTGGTGAATCCATATATTTAAATACTTCTTCGAATAACTCCTTCATTAATGGAGCAGCAACTTCTCCACCATAATAAGCTCCATTACTTGGTTCATCTACTGCTATAAATACTGTTATTTGTGGATTTTCTACTGGAGCTAAAGCAATCATTGATGATATATATTTATCTGTTGAATATGTTCCAGTTGTAGGATCAACCTTTTGAGCCGTTCCTGTCTTTCCACCTATATTATAACCTTGTACGAAGGCCCCATCAGGTCCATCTTTAGTAACTGTTCTCTCTAAATAACTTCTAAGTAAAGCTGTACTCTCATCAGATAAGACATCTTCCTTTATTATTGGTTTTATAGTTTCATCAATAACTCTATTCCCACTTTCATCTTCATGAGAAATTTCTTTTACTATATGTGGCTGAATAAGATCACCACCATTTGCAATTGCATTAAATGCTGTCATAAGTTGCATTGTTGTAACTGTATTAGTCTGTCCAAACGATATAGTAGCTAAATCAATCGCAGATACAGTATCACTTGATTTAACTATTCCTGATGCTTCTCCTGGTAAATCAATACCTGTTGTTTTTCCAAATCCTAATTTATATATATATTCATTTAAATTTTCAATTCCAAGCCTTTCACCAATTTCCATCATTCCAACATTACAAGAGTTCTTTAAAACTTCTGCTAAAGTTTGTGTACCATGTCCTTCATGCTTCCAACAATGAACCGTAGTGTTTCCAAATTTAACTGATCCATTACAAACAAATGTATCAGAATCACTAACCACACCTTTTTCTAATGCTGCAATCATTGTTACAGTTTTAAATGTTGAACCTGGCTCAAAAGTATCACTTACTAACCAATTCCTCCACATATTTTGTATTTTATCATTATCAGTTTCACCTTCAAAGCTTTCATATCCTGAAAATGGATTATTAGGATCATAGTCAGGCTTATTTACCATTGCTAATACTTCTCCATTATTAGGATCCATAATAAGTACATGAACACCTTTAGCATTATGTTCTTCTAACCCTTTTTGTGCAATTTTTTCAGCTATATACTGTAAATTTTCATCTATTGTTGTTATAACATCACTACCATCTATAGCTGGAGTAAACTTATATGTATCGAATGGTAACCTATTTCCCCAACTATCATAAGATCCTATTTTCATACCTGCAATTCCAGCTAAATAATCATCATATTGTAATTCTATACCTGTTAAGCCTGTTCCTTCTGAGTTAATTCCACCTAATGCGCTTGCTAAAAAGTTTCCATTAGGATAATATCTTTTTACATCCCTCGAAACTATAAGGCCATATATCCCCAATTCATCAGCACTATCAGCAACAGCCTTAGTAACTCCCCTAACTAATGGTGCATAACTAGCATCGCTCCCATCTGAATTTTTTCTGTTTAACGCTTCAAGAACTTCATCAACTTCTACACCTGTTACCTCTGAAATTTCAACTGCAATATCATCCATAGTTAAATCCTTGTCTTCTATATGATTTCTAACTGAATCTAAGTCAAAGTCTATTCTATATACATTAGCAGAAGATACTAGTACTGATTCATTTCTGTCTAAAATGTCCCCTCTTTTAGCAGTTACACTAATTTCCTTTTGCCATTCCGAATTTGCCTTTGCCTCTAATGCTCGTCCACTTACTAATGTTAACCATGCTAATCTTAATACAAGAAATGCTAATAGACAGAATATAATAATTGAAACAATATATAATCTACTTTTATAGCCAATTGTTTTTTTATTCCTTTTATATTTTTTCTTTTTATATGCCATCTTTTTTTCTCCTATCATAATGTTTAATTTAAATATCTCTTTAAAATAGAGCTATAATTTTTAATAAAGTAGTTTAGCTTTTAAAAAGTAGGTTCTAATTAAATAGATGAACTTATCCCGTGTTTTTAAATAAGAAGTTTTTCATAAAATCTAATAATATTAATAAATTATATTTTACTATATTTTTATTTATATCAAAAGATACTAAGTCTAAATATTATCTAATTTATGATAAAATTTTATATAAATTTCACATATAAGCATGTATTTTTACTATATTTTATATACAATAACCTTATTATTTTCTCTCTTAGCTGAATAAAATGAAAAAGTAGCTATTTATACTAAATTAATTTATTTAGTATTAAATTAACTACTTTCATTTCATATATTAATTTTTATTCAACTTTTCTTTATCTATTTTATTAAAACTTTTCCCTACAGCTACTGCTGTAACCATTGTTCCATTTACATTTAACATTGTACGTCCCATATCTAATATAGGATCAATTGCTATTATTCCTCCTGCTAATGGGAAGTATGCTCCCATTCCCATTCCCGATATAGCTACTGAAACTGCCATAGTTGCACTACCTGGTAAACCTGCAATTCCTAGTGAACCAATAACTATTATTACTATAAGCATTCCATAAAAGCTTATATCCATTGTTGTTCCTGACATATTTGCTAATGTTACAGCCATTAATGCTGGATAAATAGCAGCACATCCGTTCATCCCCATATTTGAACCCAAACTTCCTACAAATGATGCTATTCCATTTTCTACACCAACACCTTCAGTTAATGTTTCTATTGTAACTGGTAATGTTCCTAAACTAGAACGAGATGTAAAAGCTAAAATTAATGGTTCCATAACCTTCTTCAAATATTTGAATGGATTAATACCTAAAAATGCAATAATTATTAAATGTATAATAAATACAATACCTATACTTACATATAAGGCTATTATAAATTCAACAACTTCTTTTATTGCTGCTAAACCTCTTCCAGCTATTGTATTGGCAAGCAATGCTACTACTGCATAAGGCATAAGTTTTATAACAGTCATTGCTATACTAGTAATTATCTTATAAGAACCATTAACTAAATCAGTTACAGGCTTAATAACATCACTATATTTTTTATTTAATATTTTCATAGAGTTACCAATAAATGCTGCAAATATTACTACTGCAACTACATTTCCTTCTGCCATTGCAGATACTGGATTTGATGGAAGCAATCCTCTTAATGTATCAACTACTGGTGTTATTTCTCTTATTTCATTTGTGCTTTCCACTACATTAGCTGAAACTCCTAATTTAAATAAATTACCTACTATAATAGCAACAATAGCTGCAATAGTCGTTGTTCCTAGTAGAATAAGCAGTGATCTTGCAGTTAATTTTCCAAGATTTTCTCCTGCCTTCATATTAATAATAACTCTAATTATAGATACAAATATTAAAGGTACTACAAGCATTTTTAATAGGTCCATAAACCCATATCCAATAAGTCCATACCACTTATTCACTTCATTAATCCATTGAACCTCCCCTGGATTATTGGGAAATCCTGCTACTAATTGAATTATTATTCCTAATATCAAACCTGCAATAGTTGAAACTATCATTCTTGTAGAAAACTTCACTTTCCTTTTAGCCATAATATTTACTCCAAATAACACAGCTAAAAGAATAATAATAAATGCTATTGTCTTAAAGTTTGTTATCATTATAAAATCTGATAAAAAAGTATTATTCATTTTTTCCTCCTATATATTTATATATATATCAACATATATATTACATTAAATTTATAACTTATACTAGTTTAAATTATATATAATATATAATTTCTTCTTTTTCTTTTCTATATTGTTCAACAATATACTCTAATGTTATTGAATCAAAGTAATCATTTATTTTTTTATTAATTTCATTCCAAATGACTTTATTCACAAATCTCTCCATATCATTTGAATTATCATCACTTATATCTATAAGAAGGGACTCCCCCTCTAAAGTTCTTAAAATCTCGCCTATTGTAATTTCTTTAGGACTTTTTGACAAAGTGTATCCACCCTGTGCTCCCTTCCTTCCTATTATTAAGCCTGATTTTCTAAGTAATGAAAATATTTGCTCCAGATATCTTTCTGATATTTCTTGACGCTCTGATATAGCTTTTAAAGTTACACTTCCACATTCAGAATTAATTACTAAATCAATTAAAGCTCTAATTCCATATCTTCCTTTAGTAGAAATTTTCATAAATTCACCTACCTTCAACATTTCATATTTCCTACTTTTCCTATCGGTATTATGTTTATAATATATCTTTTTTCATACTTTGTCAATATTTTTTATCATTTACATTAAAAGCAAAATAGATATATAAGCTAATCTCATATATCTATTTTGTCAAAAATTTATTTGCTTTTATAATATTAATAACTCCAATAACTCAATTGGATTTTTAATTATATAATCTGCACCAGCTTCTCTTAACTCTGCTTCACCTCTAAATCCCCATGACACTCCAACTGATTTAACTCCTGCATTTTTTGCAGTATTTACATCTACGTCGGAATCACCAACATATATGCATTCATTTTTTTCAACATTTAATAGTTCAATTACTTCATAAATAGTTTTAGGATCTGGCTTAGTTGGATGATTTGGTCTTTGTCCATATGTTATTTCAAAAACATCTCCAAAATATCTTCTAACTACCTCTCCCGCAAATTCATCTGGTTTATTTGAAACTATTGCAATTTTTATATTTTTATTTTTTAACTCTTCTATCATTCTTATAATACCATCATAAGGTTTTGTCATATCAACCATATGCTCTTCATAATACTCATCAAATAACCTCAAAACTTTATCTATTACCTCTTTATCCTCTTTATACTTATCTGGTACTATACGTTGAATTAATTTATATCTTCCATTTCCTACGAATCTAGTATAATCTTTTAAATTATGTTCTTTAAACCCACAACTTTTTAATGCATAATTACATGCATTTGCCAAATCCTCTAATGTATCTAATAATGTACCATCTAAATCAAAAACTACCGCTTTAACCATTTTGCATTCTCCTATACTATTTTCTTGTAAAGTAACCTTATTATAAATTAAAGCTACATTAATTATTATTTTATCATATTTTGCTTTGTTTTTAGTAAAATTTAATTTTATTACCTATTCTTTTTTATATTATTTTATATTTAATTATAATTTTTCATATAAAAATAAGCTAGATACTAATTTGTAACTAGCTTATTTTTATTTATTAAATTTATTTTATTGCATTGTTTATTTCTTCTACCATCATCATTGTTGATGTGAATCCACCTGTTGCAGTATACCAAATACTCGGATTTAAGTACACTATATTACCATTTTGATATGCATCTGTTTTTGCCATTAATTCATTTTCAAATAACTCTTTAGCTGAAGTTGTTCCACCTGTAACTGCAGCTCTATCAACAACAAATAGATATTGAGGGTTCTTTTCTACAATATATTCAAATGAAGCCTTTTGACCATGAGTAGAAGCTTCAATATTTTCATCAACTGGAGTAACCCCAAAACTATTGTGTATTATTCCAAATCTTGACTCTGCTCCATAAACGCTAAATGCTCCATCGTTAGCTAAAGCTATAAGTCCATTAACACCTTTTTCTGTAACTTTTGCATTTAATTCTTCAATTGCTTCAGTTATATTTGCAAGCTCTTTTTCAACAGCTTTTTCTTCTCCAAATATTTCACCTAATATATTCATATTTTCTGCAAATGAATCTAAATAATTTTCATTTTTCACACCTAAATGTATTGTTGGCGCAATTTTATTTAATTCTTCATAGTAATCAGATTGTCTTCCTGAAATTATTATTAAATCTGGAGTTAATTCAAATATCTTTTCCATATCTGGTTCTTTTAAAGATCCAATACTTGAATAATCTTCACTTGCAAACTTACTTAAATGCTCTGGAAGTCCACTTTGAACTACACCTACTATTCCTTCAACTCCTAATTTATCTAATGAGTCTAAAATTCCATAATCAAATACTACTATTTTTTTAGGATTTTTATTAACTGTTGTTTCTCCAAGTTCATGAGTAACTACTACAGTTTCTCCTTCACTATTTCCCCCTACTCTTGCAAACTTAGTAATACCGAATATACCTAATACTACTACTAATAAAATTACCATTGATATGATTGTTTTTTTCTTCATTATTATCCACCTCTTTATATAAATTTCGTTTTTAATATTGATATTCATTATCAGTATGCTTTTTATATAATAGGCAAATTAAAAATTTGCCCTTATAATCATTTTATATTAGAAATATATACATATATTTCTGTTATTAATATTTTCAATATGGAAATCTATTTCATAAATATTCTCTAGTTCTTCCTTCTGTATAGTCTCTTCAGCAAGTCCATTCTTTATAAGTTTTCCATCTTTTAAAGCTACTATATAATCTGAATAACAAGATGCAAAGTTAATATCATGTATTACTATTACAACTGTTTTTTTCAACTCATCACAAAGCTTTCTTAAAATTTTCATAATTTCAACTGAATGCTTCATATCTAAATTATTTAAAGGCTCATCTAAAAATATATAATCACTATTTTGAGCTATTACCATGGCAATATATGCTCTTTGTCTTTGTCCTCCACTTAGCTCATCTAAGTATCTATTCTCAAACTCCTTAAGTTGCATATAGTTAATTGCTTCATCTATATATTTATGATCTTCTTCTTTTAAATTTCCTTGAGAATGAGGAAATCTACCAAAACTAACTAACTCTCTAATAGTTAACCTAATATTAATATTATTTGATTGTCTTAGAATAGCTATTTTTTTTGCTAGCTCTTTATTATCCCATTTTAATATATCTTTACCATCAACTAAAACTTCTCCAGAATCTCTTTTTAAAAGTCTACTCATTATTGAAAGAAGAGTACTTTTACCTGCTCCATTTGGTCCTATGAAAGAAGTTATTTTTCCTTCCTGTATATTTAAAGATACATTATCTACTACTTTTTTATTTCCATAAATTTTAGTTATATTTTTTACTTCTATCATCTATTTCTCTCCTTCATTACTAAATAAATGAAATAAATTCCTCCAACAAAATTAATTATTACACTTACCGAAACACCAAAATCCATTAAATGTTCAACTAATAATTGTCCACCTATTAATGCTATTGTACTAATTAATATAGTTGCAATCCCTAAAATACTATGTTTATAAGTTGCTATAAGTTGTCGTGCAATATTTACTACAAGCAATCCTAAAAATGTTATTGGTCCAACTAATGCTGTAGCTACTGATGTTAATAAAACTACAACTACTAATATTTTCTTTACCATTTTGTCATAATCTACACCTAGGTTTATAGCTTCATCTCTTCCTAACGCCATAACATCTAATATTTTTAAATAATCATAAACATATCCTATACAAACAATTATTACTATGCTTGATATAAATAATAAATCTGTATTTATATTATTGAAGCTAGCTTGCATTTTATCTTGTACCATTTGGAATTCTACTGGATCAATTAAAACTTGCATAAATGTAGTTAAACTTTCAAATAAAGTTCCACATACTACCCCAACTAATAATAATGTAAATATGTTTTTACCACCTTTTTTAAATATAAATTTATACATTAAACTTGAAAATAAAAGCATTGCTACTATTGAAATTATAAAATTTATATTACCATTACTCATTATTGCTGAAGATGATCCTAGTAAAAATACTACAGTTGTTTGTAGCAATACATATAATGAATCTATTCCTAAGATACTTGGTGTTAATATTCTATTATTTGTTACTGTTTGAAATATTAATGATGAAAATCCTATTGCTCCACCAGTTAATATCATGGCATATATTTTAGGAATTCTTCTATATAAGGCATATTTAAAATTAATGCTATTTACTCCAATAAATAAAAACGAACTTACTAATACTAAAACCAATACTGATAAAATAATTATGCTTCTTTTATCTTTAGTTTTCATTTTTTGTCCCCCTTATTATCATATAAAGGAATATTATACTTCCAATTACTCCTACTGTTAAGCTTATTGACATCTCAAATGGGAAGATTATTATTCTTCCTAAAATATCACAAACAAGCAAGAATATAGGTCCTAATAACGCTGTATGATATAATGTTTTCTTTAAATTATCCCCGCTATACAAGCTAACTATATTAGGAATAATAAGTCCTAAGAAAGGTATATTACCTACAGTTATAATTGTTACTGCACATATTAATGAAACAATAGCTAGTCCCACATTTACTACAAAATTATAATTAAGCCCTAAATTAACTGCAAAATCTTCTCCCATTCCCACTATAGTAAATTTATTAGCATATAGAAATGCTATTACTACCATTGGAATACTTAAATAAAGTAACTCATAACTTCCTTTCATTATTAATGACATATCCCCTTCCATCCAAGATGAAATATTTTGGACTAAATCATATTTATAAGCAAAGAAAGTAGTAATTGATCCAACTATCTTACCTAACATCATACCCATTAAAGGTACAAAAACTATATTTTTTATCTTTATAGCTTTTATCATTTTCATAAATAAAACTGTTCCTAAACCTGCAAAAATAAATGATATAATCATCTTTTCCATAGTTGTTGCATTAGGAATTATCATTATACAAAATAATATTCCTAATTTTGCAAAATCTGCTGTTGCTGCCGTAGTTGGTGAAACAAATTTATTTTTACTAATTTGTTGCATTATAAGACCACTTATACTTAAACCAATTCCTGCAACTAATATTGCTATTAATCTTGGAATTCTACTTATAAGTAATACATGTATTTTATCTATGTTAAAAGTTAATATATCATTTATAGTAATACTTGATACACCAATAAATATTGATGTAATTGATATTAGTAGCAATATAATAAATAAATATCTCTTTTTCATTTATTGTCCCCCGTGACTTATTATTATCTCCAAAAAACATATCATTCAAAAACACTTATCAAATGATATTAGTTATCATTTTCTTTTAAAGCATATCACTAATATATATCCTTGTCTATATCATCTTATATTTTTTTAAATTTAATATTTTTTATGATAAAATTTATATCATATATCAATTTGAAAATATTTACTATTAAAATATTAATAACTTATTAATATTTTAATAACTTATTAATATTTTTAATAATAACTCTATCATTTCTATTTTGTCATCACATAATAAATAGAGAGACTTCTTTTATACAAACTTATTTTCTTCATTATTCCCCAAATATTTCATTAGGTGTTAAAAGTTCTTTTTCATACTATAATTGTAAGGCTTCTTTTTATTTATTATTTTTTGTAAAATTTATAAATTCGTTTTATATAATTGTTAATTTTTTAACTACTTAAATGCATTTTTATTATTTTTTTGCATTTTATTAATAATATTGCCTTTTTTCTACAATATTGTCCCTTATTTTCTATTCAACCCCTTTGATTATAAAGTAATACTATGTTATTATATTTAAGGAATTAAATTACTATAATTTTGATTTCAAGTTTTTTTAATTTAAATCTTGAAAATTTTAAATTTTAGTGATATAGTTTAAATATGCCATTGTTAAACGATAATTATTATTATTTAAATTTAATTATTGTTTAACATTAAATGACATTACTTATGTAATAATTTTAAGAAAAGAGGCGCTATAAATGAGAGAAGAATGGAACGATTTTAAAACAGGTTCATGGACAAAAAGTGTTGACGTAAGAAACTTTATTCAAACTAACTACACTCCATATGAAGGAGATGATAGTTTCTTATCTGGAGCTACTGAAGCTACAACTAAACTTTGGGCAGAAGTTAGTGAATTATTTAAAAAAGAAAGAGAAAATGGTGGAGTTTTAGATGTAGATACAGAAACTATATCTGGAATTAATGAATATAACCCTGGTTATATTGACCAAGCTTTCGAAAAGATCGTTGGTGTACAAACTGATGCTCCATTAAAAAGAGCTGTAATGCCATATGGTGGTATAAGAATGGCTGAAAGTGCTGCTAAAGCTTATGGATATGAAGTAAGCCCAAAAATTTCAGAAATATTCAGCAAATATAGAAAAACTCATAACCAAGGTGTATTCGATGCTTATACTACTGAAATGAGATTAGCTAGAAAATCTGGGGTTATCACTGGTCTTCCAGATGCTTATGGTAGAGGAAGAATTATAGGTGACTACAGAAGAGTTGCTCTATACGGTGTTGATAGATTAATCCAAGATAAAGAACAACAAAAATTAAGCTTAGAAGTTAAAACTATAGATGAAGATGTAATCAGATTAAGAGAAGAAATCTCTGATCAAATTGTTGCATTAAAAGAATTAAAAGGACTAGCTTCTAGTTATGGATTTGATATATCAGGGCCAGCTACTAATGCTAGAGAAGCTATCCAATGGTTATACTTTGGATTCTTAGGAGCTATCAAAGACCAAAATGGTGCTGCGATGTCTCTAGGAAGAACTTCTACTTTCTTAGATATATACATTGAAAGAGATTTAAGAAACGGTGTTATTACTGAAGCTGAAGCTCAAGAATTAATGGATCACTTCGTAATGAAGTTAAGATTAGTTAAATTCTTAAGAACTCCAGAATATAATGATTTATTCTCAGGAGATCCAACTTGGGTTACTGAATCAATCGGTGGTATGGGATTAGATGGTAGAACTTTAGTTACTAAGAACTCTTTCAGAGTACTTAATACATTATATACTTTAGGACCATCACCAGAACCAAACTTAACTGTTTTATGGTCAACTAGATTACCTCAAGGATTTAAAGATTTCTGTTCTAAGGTTTCTATTGATACATCATCTGTTCAATATGAAAATGATGATTTAATGGCTCCATACTGGGGAGATGACTATGCTATCGCTTGTTGTGTATCTGCAATGAGAGTTGGTAAGCAAATGCAATTCTTCGGTGCTAGAGTTAACTTAGCTAAAACTTTACTTTACGCTATAAACGGTGGTAAAGATGAAAAATCTGGTGTTCAAGTTGCACCTAAGACTGCTCCATTAACTGGTGAATACTTAGATTACAATGAAGTAATGGAAAGATTTGACGTTATGACAGACTGGTTAGCTAACCTTTATGTTAATACTTTAAATGTTATCCACTACATGCATGATAAATATTCTTATGAAAAATTACAAATGGCTTTACATGACAGAGATGTATTCAGAACTATGGCTTGTGGTATAGCTGGTTTATCAGTTTGTGCTGACTCTATTTCTGCAATCAAATTTGCTAAGGTTAAGCCAATAAGAAATGAAGAAGGTGTTGCTATCGACTTCGAAGTTGAAGGTGACTTCCCTAAATACGGAAATGACGATGATAGAGTTGATGAAATTGCTGCTTGGTTAGTTGAAAACATGATGAATAAAATCAGACAAAACAAGACTTACAGAAATGCTTACCATACTCAATCAGTATTAACAATTACTTCAAACGTTGTTTACGGTAAGAAGACTGGTACAACTCCATGCGGAAGAAAAGCTGGAGAACCTTTTGCACCAGGTGCTAACCCAATGCACGGAAGAGACTGTAGCGGATCATTAGCATCATTAAACTCTGTTGCTAAGATTCCTTATGAACATTCACAAGATGGTGTTTCTAATACATTCTCAATTGTTCCAGATGCATTAGGAAAAACTCCTGAAAACAGAATCCATAACTTAGGTACTATGATGGATGGATACTTCTCTCAAGGTGCTCAACACTTAAACGTAAATGTATTTAATAGAGAAACTTTATTAGATGCTATGGAACACCCAGAAGAATACCCACAATTAACTATCAGAGTTTCTGGATACGCTGTTAACTTTATTAAATTAACAAGAGAACAACAATTAGACGTTATAAACAGAACATTCCACAAATCAATGTAATTAGTTTATAATAATAAATAGAGCTTATTGCAACTGCAATAAGCTCTTATTTATTAAAAATACTTTACATTGTTTTATTTATTATTACTTATAAATATCTACAACAACTAAATCTGGTCTATTAAACAATCTTAAAGGAAACCCACTATTCCCTAATCCTCTACTTACAACTAATTTGCTTTTTTTCCCATATATACCCTTATAATACTTTGGAAATAATCCTTGTCCTGGTGCAAATATACCGCCTATACCTGGTAATATGAATTGTCCTCCATGTGCATGTCCTGAAAACATTATATCAAATTTATATTTGCTATAGGAATACTCCCCTACATACTCATAATTCTCTGGATAATGAGATAAAACAATTTTAATTCCTATTAATTTTTCTAACTTTCTAAATAAACTATCCACATTATAAATTTGATATCTACTATTTATCTTACTATAAAACATTTCACCTTTATCTACTCTCTTTTCTGCTAACCCTAAAATATTAATTATATTATCTTTAATTTTTATTGTTTCTATTTCATTTTCTAAAACATTAATATTTTTTTCTTTTAACTTTTTTATTATTTCATTTAATTTAGAACATCGTATTTCATTATTTCCTAATATATAATACACAGGCGCTTTCTTATTTAACCTACTACAAAATTCAATTATCTCATCAATTCTTTTCATATTTGAATCTATCAAATCTCCTGTTGCTACAATAATATCTGGCTTCTGTTTCATAATAGTATTATATAAAATACTATTATTTTTTCCAAACTCTTTACTATGTAAATCTGATATTTGTACTATTCGTATTCTACTATTAACTTTACAACTTACTTTTAAATTAGTTATACTAATTTTATTATTTTGATAATAACAAAAAGCCCCAGTAATCACGGCTATAGCAAATATTATTTCCATCCTTATATCTCCTAAATCTTCTAATATACCTATATTTATACCATTATATCACTTTCTAAATTAATTTAAAGCTTAAATTTTATATGCAAAAAAACACCTTAGAATTTTTTCTAAGGTGTTTTAAATTATACTATTCTTGTTCTGCTAATTTTTTTAATTCAGTATACTTTTGTCTAGCATGTTCTTCTGTCATTTGGAATAATTCCTCTGCTTGCTCAGGGAATTGCTTAGCAATTGCTGCATATCTCACTTGGTCCATTATGAAGTCTCTAAAGCTTCCTTGTGGTTCTTTAGAATCTAAGCTAAATGGATTCTTTCCTTGTTCTTTTAATTCTGGATTATATCTATAAAGATGCCAGTATCCAGCCTTAACTGCTTCTTCCATGTTTCTTATAGAGAATCCCATTCCCTTCTTTAATCCATGACTGATACAAGTTGAGTAAGCAATAATGATTGATGGTCCGTTATGAGCTTCTGCTTCAAGCATTGCCTTAACTACTTGGTTCTTATCAGCTCCAATAGCTACTTGTGCAACATAAACATTTCCGTAAGACATCATCATTCTTCCTAAATCTTTCTTTTTAGTCTTCTTACCTGATGCTGCTAATTTTGCCATAGCTGCTGCAGGAGTTGATTTAGAAGATTGTCCACCTGTATTAGAGTAAATTTCTGTATCAAATACTAATACATTTACATCTTGTCCAGATGCTAATACGTGGTCTAATCCACCGTATCCGATATCGTAAGCCCAACCATCTCCTCCAAGGATCCATTGTGATCTCTTAACAAGGAAATCAGCTCTTTCTCTAATTTCTTCAACTAAAACTTTTGCTTCTTCATTTTCAATGTTGTTTTCTGCTAATATTGCTTCAACTTCTCTTGAAGAAACTTTTGAAAGTTCACCATTATCTTTATTTTCTAACCAGTTTTTGAATACCTCTTTATATTCTTCAGCTATATCCATAGAAATTAAGCTTTCCATATTTGAAGCTATTTTCTTTCTCATTTGATCAGCTGCTAAGAACATACCATATCCAAATTCAGCATTATCTTCAAATAATGAGTTAGCCCAAGCTGGCCCCTTACCTTCATGGTTCTTAGTATATGGTGTTGAAGGTGCTGAACCTCCCCATATTGATGAACATCCAGTTGCATTAGCAATCATCATTCTATCTCCGAATAATTGAGTTACTAATTTAATATATGGAGTTTCCCCACAACCAGCACATGCTCCTGAGAACTCGATAAGTGGTTGTTTAAATTGGCTATCCTTAACTGTTTTACCTGGAGTTAAATGCTCTTTGTTTGATACTTCTTTTGATACTGAGAAATCCCAGTTTGCTACTTCTGTTTCTACTTGAGTTCCAAGTGGCTTCATTTCTAATGCCTTACCTGGAGCTGGACAAATATCAACACAGTTTGTACATCCAGTACAGTCTAATGTACTAACTTGAATTCTATAGTTTAATCCTGCTAATGTTTTACCAGTAGCCTTCTTAGTTTCAAATCCAGTTGGTGCTTTTTCTAATTCTTCATCAGTTACTAAAACTGGTCTAATACATGCATGAGGGCAAACGAAAGCACATTGGTTACATTGAATACATTTTGACATATTCCACTCTGGAACTTCTGTTGCAACTCCTCTTTTTTCGTATGCTGCTGTTCCTGCAGGGAATGTACCATCTTCAATTCCATTGAATGCACTTACTGGTAGCTTATCTCCTTCTAAAGCATTCATTGGGTTCATTATATTCTTAACGAAATCTGTTACTTCTTTAGTTTCTACTTTTGCTTCTTCAGTAGCAGTCTTCCAGCTTTCTGGTACATTAATTTTAACTAATGAATTCATACCAGCTTCAACAGCTTCGTAATTCATATTAACAACTTTTTCACCTTTTTTACCATAAGCTTTCTTGATTGAAGCTTTTAAATATTCAGTAGCTTCTTCTTGTGGTATTATTTCAGCTAATTTAAAGAATGCAGATTGCATTATCATGTTAATTCTTCTACCTAATCCTATTTCAGATGCTATCTTAGTTGCATTAACTGTATAGAAGTTTATTTCATTTTCAGCTATATATCTCTTCATCTTAGCTGGTAATTTTCTTTCTATTTCTTCTTCGTTCCAAATAGTATTTAATACGAAGTTTCCACCTTTTTTAAGTCCTTTTAATAAATCATATTGATTTACGTAAGCTTGTACATGACATGCTATGTAATCAGCTTCATCAATAAGATAAGTTGATCTTATTGGTGTATCTCCAAATCTTAAGTGAGACATAGTAACTCCACCAGATTTCTTTGAGTCATATGCAAAGTAAGCTTGTACATACTTATCTGTATTTTCACCGATAATCTTAATAGCTTGCTTATTTGCTCCAACTGTTCCATCTGATCCTAATCCCCAGAACTTACATCTAACTGTTCCTGGTGTAGCTATTCTTAATTCTTCTTCTACTGGAATTGAAGTGAAAGTAACATCATCTTCTATACCAACTGTGAAGAAGTTTTTAGAATCTTCTTTCTTTAAGTTATCAAATACAGCTTTAATATCTGAAGGAGTAACATCCTTAGAAGCTAATCCATAACGTCCACCAACTATCTTAGGTGCATTTTCTTTTCCATAGAATGCAGAACATACATCTAAGTATAATGGTTCACCATTACATCCTGGCTCCTTAGTTCTATCAATTACACAAATTTTTTCTACTGATTGTGGTATAACTTTTAATAAATGCTCAACTGAGAATGGTCTGAATAAGTGAACTTTAACTAATCCATATTTTTCTCCTCTAGCATTTAATTCATCTATAGTTTCTTCTATAGCTTCAGTAACTGAACCCATAGCAACAATTATTTCTTTAGCATCTTCTGCTCCATAGTAGTTAAATAATCCATAGCTTCTTCCTGTTTTTTCTTCCATTTTAGCCATGTATTCCTCAACTATTGGAATTATATTGTTATAGAATTTATTTGAAGCTTCTCTAGTTTGGAAATAAATATCTGAGTTTTGAGCTGTTCCTCTTGTAACTGGATTGTTTGGAGTTAATGCTCTACTTCTAAACTCTTTTAAAGCTTCTTTATCTATCATTTCTGCATAATCTGCATAATCTAAAACTTCAACTTTTTGTATTTCATGTGATGTTCTAAATCCATCAAAGAAGTTTACAAAAGGTAATCTTCCCTTTATAGCTGCAAGATGAGATACTGGAGCTAAGTCAGCTACTTCTTGTACTGAACCTGCTGCAAGCATTACACAACCTGTCATTCTTGCGGCCATAACGTCTTGATGATCTCCAAATATTGATAATGCTTGTGAAGCTATTGCTCTAGCACTTACATGGAATACCCCTGGTAATAATTCTCCTGCCACCTTATACATATTTGGTAACATAAGTAATAAACCTTGTGATGCAGTAAAAGTTGTTGTTAATGCTCCTGCTTGAAGTGAACCGTGGAATGTACCAGCAGCCCCAGCTTCTGATTGCATCTCTACAACATTAACTGTTTGTCCAAAAATATTTTTCTTCCCTTGTGCAGCCCATTCATCTACAACTTCTGCCATTGTAGTAGATGGAGTTATAGGGAATATTGCAGCTACATCTGTAAACGCATATGCTACGTGAGCAGCAGCCGTATTACCATCAATAGTCATCATTTTCTTTGCCATGATAATATACCTTCTTTCATCATCCTAAGTATTTTAAATAATAATTATTACTTTGAAGTAATAATTATACTTATCTTTATTTTTTCTATTTCTTTTATTTAGAAAATTTTTATTATATTTTTGTAACCTTTTTTCACTTTTTAGTATAATCATGTATTTCCATTTCTTCAATAGAAAAATACCCTGATTACACATTTATTTTTTTTATGGTTATAAAAAATTTTTTTAATGATCATATTTATTTTTATTATTTAAATATATTTTTTCAAATAAATTTAAATCATATTTGACATTCCTAATAATACTATTTATATATTTCTTATACAATAAGGCACTTTTTTTATATATAGTATCAAAAAAGATACTAAGTATATAGTTTTAGACTATTAAATATGTTATTATATAAATGTACTTTAATAAGGAGGTTTAATAATGAGTAAAACCCTTTCTTTTCATAATGATTGTCATCTTAAAAATCGTTGTGCAAAATATGATACATGCCCTATGATTCTTGTACATAGAATATTATCAGGAAAATGGAAAATTCTAATATTATGGTATTTAAGTAATGGAACACTAAGATTTAGTGAACTTAAAAGAAAATTACCTAATACTACTCAAAAAATGCTAACTAATCAATTAAGGAGTCTTGAAGAAGATAACCTTATTTTTAGAAAGGTATACCCAGTAATTCCTCCCAAAGTAGAATATGGGCTTACTGACATAGGAAAAAAAATAATTCCTATTCTAGGATCTATGTATTCATATGGAATTGAATATTCAAAAACTAAACAACCTATTTAAATAGCTAAGTTATTTCTCTTAGCTATTTTCTACTTATTCTAACACTTAAATTTATAGAAATAAATTACTATTTAAATATATAACTAGAATATTTATCTACTATTTTATAAATATTAAATTTAAGTTTATTAATTTATAATTATCTCTTTGTTTGTTTATTGACAATAATTATTGTTGGACTATAATTATTATAGAAGTTAGAATTAGAACTTATAGATTTAATATTAAATTATAAAAGGAGATTATTCACATGGCTAAAACATTCAAAATAACTGAAGACTTATTTTGGGTAGGAGCTCTTGACCCAAACTTAAGAATTTTTGACATAATAATGGAAACTAAATTCGGTACATCATACAATTCTTACATTTTAAAAGGTTCTGAAGGTATTGCTTTATTTGAAACTGTAAAAGAAAAATTCTTTGATGAACATTTAGAAAAAGTTCGTTCAATAGTAAATTTAGAAGATATAAATTATGTTGTTGTAAATCATACAGAGCCAGACCATGCTGGTTCTGTAGAAAAAATATTAGAATATGCCCCAAATGCAACTGTTGTTGGATCTTCACTTGCCATTAAGTATTTAAGTGAAATTATCAATAAACCATTCAAAAGCAAAATTGTAAAAGATGGTGAAACTTTATCATTAGGAAATAAAACTCTTAAATTCTATAGTGTTCCTCAATTACATTGGCCTGATACAATGTATACTTACGTTATTGAAAATGAAACATTAATCACTTGTGACTCTTTCGGCGCTCACTACTGCGATGAACGTATATTAAAAAGCTCTATAGAGGATAATAAAGAAGATGATTATGTTGAAGCTTATAATTATTACTTTAGAATGATTATGGGTCCATTCAAGCCATTTATGCTAAAAGCACTGGATAAGATTAAAGATTTAAAATTAAGTTATATTTGTCCTGGGCATGGTTTAGTTCTAGATAGCTCAAATATTGAAAAATTTACGAACTTATATAAGGAATGGTGTCAACCTGTAAAAAGAGAAAAACAAAGTATAGTTATTCCTTATGTAACTGCTTATGGATATACTGAAACTATTGCTGAAGCAATAAAAAAAGGAATTGAAGCAGCTAACTTTGATGCCGATATATTAATGTATAATTTAGTAACTGCTGATATGAACGAAGTATTAAAAGAAATTAATGAATGTAGTGGATTATTACTTGGTTCTTCTACTTTACTAGCTGATACTTTACCACAAATATGGACTATTTTATCTTCATTAAATCCTGTAATTCATAGAGGATTACCTGTAAGTTGTTTCGGTTCTTATGGTTGGAGTGGAGAAGCTCTTAAAAATATAAATGAAAGATATAAACAATTAAAATTAAATATTGTTTCTGAACCACTTGGAATATTATTTAAGCCTAGTGAAGAAAACTTAAATGCTGCTTATAATTTCGGTTTAGATTTTGCAAAAAAAGTTTTAAAATAAATAAAAATAAGGAAGATGAATTATTTAAAATGGAACCTATAAGATAGACACTTATAAAAGAGAGTCTATCTATATAGGTTCTTTTTTTGTACAATAAATT